>Ga0114905_1000016_pt1 | contig 244404 bp, 211 predicted proteins | sample MalvireepMed_b05_FD_83499 | JGI IMG/M metagenome (GOLD analysis project Ga0114905, IMG submission 83499) | Marine viral communities from the Global Malaspina Expedition - Malaspina viral metaG DeepMed_b05 | ecosystem: Environmental > Aquatic > Marine > Oceanic | place: Mediterranean Sea...
ACAGATCGCTCAGGTCGAGCAGGGACTGTTGAAAGTGCATAAAAAAATCCGGCATCAGGAGTCTGATACCAGATTTTCTTAGAAGCCTCGTGATGCTTCAAATGCTTAAGTGAACAGCATTACGGCAATTGCCGGGCTTTTTTATTGTAGAGTGCCTGTAACGTGGTCAGAAAAGTTGTTCCGGGATGACGCTGCCTCCCCTTGAGCCGGTTTCATCTTCCTGGTAGGGGATGATGTCTTTTGTTCTGGCATATTCTGTCGGAGCTGACCCAGTCTTGAAGTATTCGAATATCGCGTCTTTCTGGCCCGGTGAAGCGAGTAGCCCACTGTCCGGATCAATTCGAACTGTGACAATCCCCTCTGGTTGTTCAAACTGCTCTTCCGGTGCGCCATCAAGAGCTTCCCTCATATAATCGACCCAGACAGGGAGTGCCGTACCGCCGCCTGATGCCCAGCGCCCCAGTGTGGTTGGCTGGTCGAAACCAATCCAGACAGTAGCAACAAGGTCGGGATTAAAGCCGGAAAACCATGCGTCCTTCTGATCGTTCGTGGTCCCCGTTTTGCCAGCAAGATCATTTCTACCCAGCGCCAGCGCTTTTCTACCTGTACCTCTGCGAACGACATCCCGCATCATGCTTACTGTCAGGTAATGGTTTTCGGGAGACATTATGCGTTCTGCAAAAAGTGTACGCTCTTCAATGTTCTCTGCTTGCTCAGAGTTATTCTCAACCGGTGCATTGTTGTCGTTAACACCTTCGCTGATGAAGTTGCCAGTTGAATCCTCTTCTGGTGGCGCCATTGCGAGTGCCGGGTTGGCCTCGTACAGTATTTCACCTGTATCCGAGATAATACTCTGCATCACAAAGGGGCTGACCTTGTAGCCGCCATTGGCAAAAGCGCTATAGCCCGTCGCCATATCCAAAGGAGTGACCGCTGATGCGCCTAATGCCAGTGAGAGATCTTTATTCAGTCGTGCTGGATTAAACCCAAAGTCCTGAATGTAGCGAACGGCTGTGGCTGGCCCCATCTGCTTTAGAATGCGGATTGAGACAAGGTTTTGTGAGCGATATAGCGCCTGTCTCAGACGGGTCGGTCCATAAAACTTGCCGCTGTAATTCTCTGGGCGCCAGGTGCTCTCGAGACTGGCATCTTTAAATACCACAGGCGCGTCATTAATAAGGCTGGCTGTGGTGAAACCATTGTCCAGTGCTGCGCTGTAGATAAAAGGCTTAAAAGCAGAGCCAGGCTGGCGCTCCGCTTGAGTAGCACGGTTAAATTGATTGTCTGAGTTTGAGAATCCACCGACTAAGGCCTCAATTGCACCGTTGTGAGGGTTCATAGATACCAGAGCCCCTTCAGCTTCTGGCACCTGAGCCAGTTTCAGTCCCGAGGACGTTGCTTCGAGCCAGATAAGATCACCATCACTGACCACATCGAGTGCATTTTCAGGGGCCTCTCCGACCGAATTCACACTCAGGTACGGCGCAGCCCACGTCATTCCCTCAAATGGTAGCCAACGTATTTTTCCGACGCTGTATACCCAGGCTCCTTCTTCTATGGCGTTCATGACGACCGCTGGTTCGATGATGCCAAAGTCGCCGAGTTCGCGAAGCTGCTCTTCCCAGCCAGTCAGGGTCTGGGGCCAGTCAACGTCTTTGGTTGGGTCGGCCTGTGCCATCCACTCTTCTAACTCCGGGGGCTCAGGAACGCTCAGGGGAATAACCGAAAAAGTAGCCTGAGCTCCGCGGTAACCGTGGTCACGATCGTATTTCAGTAAACCTTTTTGAAGTGCCGCATTCGCTGCTTGTTGGCGTTTGGCGTTGATGGTGGTGTACACGCTGTAGCCAGAGGTGTAGGCCTTATTACCATAGCGCCGGATCATCTCCAGGCGAATCATCTCGGCAACATACGGCGCACTGATTTCAGAGGTGGCACCGTGGTATCGAGCTGTTGCGGGCTGGCGGATACTTTGTTGGAACTCGGCTTCTGATATTTTTCCGAGGTTGTACATTCGAGCAAGCACGTAGTTACGACGCGAAACGGCGCGCTCCGGGCTCCGTATCGGATTTGCTGCGGAGGGTGCCTGCGGCAATCCGGCGATCATCGCCAGCTCTGCCAGGTTCAGTTCAGTGATCGACTTGCCGTAATAGACCTGAGATGCGGCTTCAATACCGTATGCACGCTTACCCAGGTAGATTTTGTTGACATATAGCTCAAGAATTTCTTCCTTGGTAAGGGCTTTCTCTATTTTCAGCGCGAGTAGGATCTCTGTGAACTTACGGGTGAAGGTTTTTTCACTGCTCAGGTAGTAGTTTTTAGCTACCTGCATGGTGATCGTACTCCCGCCTGATTTCTTCCGACCGGTGGTCACAAGATCAAATACTGCTCGCGCAAGGCCTTTAAGGTCTATTCCTGAGTGCTCAAAAAAGCCGTCATCTTCAGAAGCGAGAAGTGCGTCAATGAATTGAGGGGGTATTTCCTGATATGTAATAGGGGTTCGGCGCTTCTCACCATATTCAGTTATCAGAAGGCCATCTGCGGTGTATACGCGCAGAGGGGTTTGAAGGTCTACATCTTTCAGTGTTTCTGCATCGGGAAGCGTCGGCGCTAAGTATAGGTAAACACCGGTTATGGCCATGGTGGTTCCGGCTCCGATAGACAAAAACAGCCAGATTGTGAACTTAAGGAGCGGAGTTGCCATATTCATATAAAAAGATCGTTAAATTCCTGAAAAAGCCAGCTATCATGCGGGATGCGGCATTATAAGGGTTTTTTGTTCTTTTCGCAGGATTGTGCTTATAATGGCCGGAATTATAGAGGATCTGTGTGAGCTTGCGCGCGCAAGTTCGCGAAACAGAAGGGGATTTTGTCGTGCTGGGCAGCCTGTTTAAGAAGAAGAATAAGGCGCTTCTCGGGGTGGACATAAGTTCAACGTCCGTCAAAGTGCTGGAGTTGAGTCGCCAGGGGGAACGCTATCAGGTCGAAGCCTACGCAACGGTAGCTTTGCCTCCCAATGCTGTTGTTGAGCAAGGCATTAACAACGAAGAAGCGGTTGGCGACGCGATCCGCCAAGCGGTAGTCCGCTCCCGGTCTAACGCAAAAAACGTTGCGCTCGCTGTTGCGGGATCTGCCGTGATCACTAAAACCATCGATATGAGCTCGGGGCTTAGTGACGACGATATGGATTTTCAGATCCGTACTGAAGCTGATCAATATATTCCTTACCCTCTCGAAGAGGTTGCTCTGGACTGGGAAGTTGTCGGGCCAAGTGACAAATCACCCGACATGGTCAGTGTTCTGCTGGCTGCCTGCCGTTCTGAGACTGTTGAGCGAAGAAAAGATTCCGTTGAAATTGCCGGCTTTGAAGTAAACAAGGTTGATGTCGAGGCGTTCTGTACCGAGCGTGCATTCTCTTTGTTGGATGCGCAGCTGGAAGGCGAGGATATAGAAACCGTCGCCGTCATAGATATTGGCGCCACAATGACAACCTTGAGTGTGATGCACGAGGGGCGGTCGATATACACCCGCGAGCAGTTATTCGGTGGAAGTCAGCTCACTGAAGACATTATGCGCCGATATGGCCTTAGTGAAGAGGATGCCAATAGAGCGAAGCTTGAAGGTGGCGTTCCTGATGATTATGAGTCTGAAGTTCTTGGGCCTTTCCGCGAAGCCGTGGTTCAGCAGGTGAGTCGTTCCCTCCAGTTTTTCTATTCATCGAGTCAGTTCAATGATGTTGACTACATCGTTCTTGCTGGTGGAACGTCCTCTATCCCCGGGCTCGAAGAACAGGTTCAGTCTGCACTGGGGACGCCTACTGTCGTAGCTAACCCATTCATTAGTATGACCCTGTCACAACGAGTGAACGCGACTTGGCTTGCGAACGATGCGCCTTCGCTTTTGATTGCAGCTGGCCTGGCAATGAGGAGTTTCGACTGATGGCGAATATTAACTTATTACCCTGGCGTGAAGAGTTGCGCGAAGAGCGCAACAAGAACTTCTATGTGGTTATCGCTGGCGTTGTTACTTTGGTTGCGGCTTCTATCTTCGTAGTTTATCGCTACTACGATGATGCTGCGGTGAACCAGAACTCCCGCAATGCTTTCTTGCGCAATCAGATCTCGGCGATGGACCAGAAAATCGTCGAAATTCAGAAGTTGAAAGAAACCAGAGCTGAGCTGGTAGAGCGGATGGAGCTGATTCAGCGCCTGCAGGGTGACCGCCCTGTCATCGTTCGGGTATTTGATGAAATTGTGCGCTCGGTTCCTGAGGATCTGTACTTCAATAAGCTTGAGGTTGAAGGAGATAAAGTTCGTATCGCCGGTGTCGCCTCAAGTAACAACCGGGTATCCGCTCTCATGCGCAACTTTGACCAGTCTGAATGGTTCAGAGATCCATCCCTCATCAAGGTAGAAGCAACCTCGGCTGGAGTGAACGAGTTTGAGGTTGTGATGACCCGAATGAACCCAAGAACAGCGGAGGATAATAATGGCTGATTCAAATAAATCCTCCACTTCGATCGTCGAGCAGTTGCAGGGCTTTGAACTCGGTGATATCGATTGGCAGAATATGGGGTCCTGGCCCGCCATAGGAAAAATTGCCTTCTGCGTGATGCTTTTGGTAGTTGGCGTTGTCATATCTTATCTGGCTTTATTTCAGGGGCAGTTATCATCTCTGGAATCACTCGAAAGACAGGAGCAGCAGCTAAAGCGGGACTTTGAAACGAAGGCGTTTCGTGTCGCTAATCTGGACGAATACAAAACGCAGATGGTTGAGATGGAAGCAAGCTTTGGCTCATTGCTAAAGCAGCTGCCTAAAGATACAGAAGTCCCGGGCTTGATTGATGATATCAGCGCTGCAGCATTGAACGCAGGGTTAGAGCTGAAGCGGATTGATCCTGCGGATATGAAGAAATCGGAGTTCTATAAAGAATTGCCCATCAATATTGAAGTGTCTGGTGGATATCATGAGATGGGAGCGTTCGTATCGGGTGTCGCATCTCTACCTCGGATTGTTACTCTGCACGACTTTAATATCGTTAAAACCAAGGGACAGGAGCGTCTGTCTATGGAAATTGAAGCGAAAACATACCAGTACGACGCGGATAGCAGGGGGCAGTAACGTGATTATATCAAGAATGCTGCTTCTTTTATGTTCGGGTATAGCTGTCGCAGCTTGTAGCTCTTCAGGTAATGTTTCTGACCTTCAGCGTTATGTCGATGACGTAAGTTCGAAGCCAAGAGGCCGTGTTGAGCCTATTCCAGAGTTCAAACCGTACGAATCTTTCAGTTACAGCGCTTCTGCTCTGAGATCACCTTTCGGCTTGCCGGCTATTGCTGAAGAGACTGAAAAAATATCCCTTAATGGCTTTAGTGTGCGTCCAGACCCAGACCGTGCAAAAGAGTATCTGGAGCAGTTCAGTGTTGATCAGCTTGGTATGGTCGGTACTTTGCAAAAGCCGCAGGGTGATTTGTTCGCTCTTATACGAGATGGTTACGGAGGGGTTGTCAGGGTTAAAGAAGGCGAATACATGGGGCGGAACCATGGTCGCATCGTATCGATACAAGATGACCGCATCAACCTTATCGAAATCGTACCAGATGGACAGGGTGGCTGGCTTGAGCGGCCCAGAACGTTGGCCCTCAACGGAGCGCCAGGAGAATAACTATGAAAATCATGAACAACATTCGCACCCTTGCCCGCGCTTTAGTGTGTGTGACTGCTTTCGGGCCATTGGCGGCTGTCGCTGCGACGCTGACCGATCTTAATTTTTCCACTGCTCCAGGGGATGTGACGCAGCTCGAGCTTGTGTTCGATTCAACGCCTCCAGAAGTGAGCGGTTACACCATTGAGAAGCCTGCTCGAATAGCATTGGACTTGCCGGGTGTAGATAGTGCTCTTTCAGCTAAGCGTCATGATATTGGTAACGGCAATGCACGCAGTGCAACTGTGGTGGAAGCGAAAGACAGGTCGCGATTGGTGATCAATCTTAATCAGCTGGTCGGCTATACCACTACGGTTCAAGGTAATCGTCTCTTCGTGCGGATTGGTGAGTCTGATGTCAATGAACAGTTTGCTGGCAATCAGCAAACTACCATAACGGGTGAAGTTGTTCAGCCGGGCTCCGAAGTCAAAATAGTTAATGTTGATTTTCGTCGTGGTAATCAGGGTGAAGGACAGGTTCAGATTACGCTAAGTGATGACAGTGCTGCGGCTAATATTCGCAGAGAAGGGTCGAAAATCATTGCTGATATCGAGGGCGCGTCACTGCCTGAGGCGCTCAGCCGTCGACTCGATGTGACTGATTTTGCTACCCCCGTTAAGTATGTAGATACGACCGCATCGTCTGGCAGGGCGCGCATTGTTATCGAGCCGGTTTCTTCGGAGTTTGAGTACCTGGCCTATCAAACGGATAAGTTACTCTCGATTAATGTTTCTGAACCACCTGTAGATGAGGAAGCTGTGTCTGAAAAGCAGTTCCCGTTCACTGGTGAAAAACTGTCCCTGAATTTTCAGGATATTGAAGTCCGAGCCGTTCTGCAGCTGATCGCTGACTTTACAGGTATGAACCTGGTGGCATCAGATTCAGTAGGTGGCAACATCACTTTGCGCTTGCAAAACGTACCTTGGGATCAGGCGCTGGATCTCGTGCTGAAAACTAAGGGGCTTGGTCAGCGCCAGATGGGCTCAGTTCTGCTGATTGCTCCAGCAGAAGAAATCGCAGCGCGTGAGAAAGTAGAACTTGAAGCTGTGCGTCAGGTTGAAGAGCTGGCTCCGCTAGTAACTGAGTACATGCAGCTCAAATATGCGAAAGCTTCCGATCTTGCTGAGCTCCTGACTTCCGAACAGGGACTGCTTTCGGAGCGAGGAACAGCCGTTGTCGATGGCCGCACCAATACCCTTCTAATGAAAGATACTGCTAAGAATCTTGAGAAAGTTCGTGAGGCTCTGCAGATGCTGGATGTACCTGTGCGTCAGGTCTTGATTGAAGCACGCATCGTTGTTGCCAGTACTAGTGTTGGTGAAGAGTTGGGTGTTCAGTGGGGCGGAGCAGGTTTCCAGAATAATGGCGATAACTGGACAACATTCGGTGGTAGTAAAACCACGCTGCGTGAGGGTAATCAAATTTTGTTTGACCGGGCGACTACCGGGTCATCTACTCAGACTATTGATCTTGAAGCGTCAGATGTTGTCGATTTCGGTGTTGAAGATGCGGCGGCGTCGACATTCGCGATCGGATATCAGACGGCTGATTTCCTCCTCGATCTGGAGTTGTCTGCCATTGAAACAGAGGGGCGGGCAGAGATCGTCTCTCAGCCTCGAGTTATTACTGCCGACGGCCAGACAGCGTCAATCGAGTCGGGTACCGAGATCCCTTATCTACAGGCGAGTTCAAGTGGCGCTGCGAACGTAGCGTTCAAGTCAGCGGTGCTGCGCCTTGAGGTGACACCACAGATCACACCTGACGATCGTATTATTATGGACCTGGTAATTAATCAGGATTCAGTTGGTGAGCTGACGACCGCAGGCCCTGCGATTGATACCAACGCGGTGGAAACTCAGGTGCTGGTTGAAAATGGTGAGACGATTGTCCTTGGTGGTATTTTCCGTTCAGAGGAGATTCGACAGGTATCCAAGACGCCATTCTTTGGCGATCTGCCTCTCATTGGTGCGCTTTTCCGCCGTACCAGTGAGCAGGAAGAGAAGAGCGAACTTCTTGTGTTTATTACTCCTCGACTGGTTAAGGAAACGCTCTCAGCACGTTGAAAATGACACAGTCTGTATTTCTTATCGGGCCGATGGGTGCTGGAAAAAGCACCATTGGCCGCATGCTTTCACAGGAACTTAAATACGAGTTTTTTGACTCAGATAAGGTGATTGAGGAACGCTGTGGCGCGGACATTCCCTGGATCTTTGATAAAGAAGGGGAGTTGGGTTTTCGCGAGCGCGAAGAATCAGTCATTGATGAACTGACTCAGCAGAAAGGCATTGTTCTCTCCACGGGTGGTGGTGCTGTATTGCGGAGTGAAAATCGCCAGCATCTTGCTTCCAGAGGAACAGTTATTTATCTCTGTACGTCTGTTGATCAGCAGTTGGCCAGAACTGCCCGCGACCGTAATCGTCCACTCCTCCAGACTGCCGATCCAGAAGCGGTGCTGCGCAAGCTGTTTGCAGAGCGTGATCCGCTCTATCGTTCTGTTGCCGATATTATTATTGAGACGGATCAGCGAAACCCTCGATGGGTAATTCAGGAACTCAAAAAACGTTTAAAAGGTGAATGATGCAGACCCTAACCGTAGATCTTGGCGATCGTAGTTACCCTATTTACATCGGCCCTGGCCTTCTGCGGAATAAAGAGCTGTATAGTCCCCATATTAAGGGTCGGCAGGTACTTATTGTCACCAATGAGACCGTCGCTCCTATCTATCTCGATGACGTAATGTCCGCACTGACGGATTATCAGGTCGACACCGTTATTTTGCCAGATGGTGAAAAGTACAAAGATCTCGATACCCTGAATATGATTTTTGACGAGCTGCTGGATCGTCGTCACAACAGAACAACGACTCTTATTGCGCTAGGCGGTGGAGTTATTGGTGATATGACTGGTTTTGCAGCGGCGACCTACCAGCGAGGTGTTAACTTTATTCAGGTTCCCACCACCTTGCTCTCGCAGGTTGACTCATCTGTGGGCGGCAAGACTGCCGTCAATCATGCTCTCGGTAAGAATATGATCGGTGCTTTCCATCAGCCGCAGGCAGTGATTGCTGATACCGATACGTTGGAAACGCTGCCACTTCGTGAGATGGCTGCGGGCATGGCCGAAGTGATTAAATATGGTTTGATCTCCGATTCTGAGTTCTATGCATGGTTGCAGGATAACGTAGCCGGCCTGATGTCAGGTGATGATGAATCGCTTGCTGAGGCTATTTATCGATCTTGCGAAAATAAAGCATCGGTAGTCGCACAGGATGAGCGAGAGGGTGGAATCCGTGCAACACTCAATCTTGGGCACACCTTTGGCCATGCAATTGAGGCGCATCAGGGATACGGTAAGTGGTTGCACGGCGAAGCCGTTGGCGCTGGGATGATGATGGCAGCTGACCTGAGCAGAAGGCTGGGTTACCTATCTGAGAAAGATGAGCACGATCTTTTACGTTTGTTGCAAGCGGCACATCTCCCAGTGAAAGGCCCAAGAGATATGTCCTGCGATGATTACATCAGTCGCATGGCGGTCGATAAGAAAGTTCTGGATGGTGCACTCAGACTGGTCTTGCTTAAGGGGATTGGGGAGGCCTATATTACGTCTGAGGTTCCCCGGGACCTGCTTGAAGAAACCTTGATGGCGTATGGCGCGAGCCGCTGAAAATAACCACTGGAGGAATTATGGAAACGGATTTTGATCTGGATCTTTCTGGTGTGAATGTGACACACAACTCTTCCAGCAAAGAGGCATTCTCTATGCATAGCCTTCTTGATTCTCAGAAACGTCATGTCGAGCTCCTGTCGCACCTTGCTTCTTACAGTGAGCTGCTGGTAGCCGTCACCGGCTATGAGGGCGCAGGGAAGTCGTTTATAGCGAATAACCTCGCGGCTCAAAGAGAGGCTCCTGATGAGACTCTCCTATTAACCGCAAGCGTTATGCTAGGCATGCCCTCAATACTGTCTTCAATCGCCGCTCACTGGGATATGCCGGCTATTCACGACGATGGTGCTCAGGCTCGTGAAGCTATTCGCAACGAGGCTATCGACAGGAGTGAGGCCGGCGGTAATTTACTGTTGATTATTGATCAGGCTGATCAGTTAGACGCCGAGACTCTGAATGACATAGCGCACTTTGCTCTGTTGGCGCCACAGGCGATTTCCGTCATCCTGTTTGGCGCTCCGGGTTATGAAACTCATTTCCGAAATTCACCTGCACAGGCTCCGGTTCACGTACTGGCTGTTGAGCCGTTGTCGGACTCTGAGATTGCGGCGCTTATGGCCAGCGTTTTTGGTGATGGAGAGGTCTGTCCGTTCGGGGATAAAGAACTCGCAGATATCATGATGGATTCTGGATGTTTGCCGGGACCAGCCCTTCGTCAAGGCGAACAAATACTGTCTTCGGCAACGCGTGCAGTCTCCAGTTCGCCGGCGGGTGGTTTTCCTGTGCGCAATATTCTCGCTATTGCCGGTGTCGTGACTGCTATTGCAATGGTGTTTATCTACCAGTGGGGAGCCTCATCAACCGACGATGAGCTGTCTCCAGAAATTCAGGCGCAGCTCGACTCCGCGAAAGATTTTAATTATCCCGGTGCTTCAGTTGAACCTCAGGCGCAACCCGAGGCAGACAGTAGTGATACATTGCCGCTTCCAGACAGGGCCGTTGTCGAGGCAGAAAGTCGTGTTGCAGCAAGTTCTGATGTGACGGCACTGTCGGGTTCCGATATCCAGCCGGAGGGGAGGGTCGTCTCTGGTGCGCCTGAATCGGTGCCAGATACAGGCTCTGATGCTACGCCTGTTTCCCGGGCTGAAGTTCAACCAGTTGAAGCGACAGCAGAATCCATAAACACCTCCTCTGAGCCGCTTAAGATTGGGACTTCATCTTACACTCCTGACGAACAGGCCTTGTTGGCATCTGAGTCAGGGTATATCGTGCAGGTACTGGGGTCGCACAGTTCCTCCGGTGCTGAAACCTTCCGTAACCAGTGGCAGAGCCAGATCACAGGGTCACTGTATCGTTACCAGACAACCTATAAAGGTAAAGACTGGTTCGTGGTGGTGTCAGGTGTCTATTCCAGCCGTGCAGAGGCGAGAGCTGCGGTAAATGCTATGCCGGCTTCGTTGCGTAAGCAGTCCCCCTGGGTTCGTCCCTTAGGGGATGTGCAGAAGGTAATCCGGTAAGTCTGGAGCCTGTTTTTCCCGGGTGTGTCAATCCGGGCCTTTCCTCTGTTCATTTGTGGCAACCGCCTCAGATGTGTAGAATGAGCGTCCTTTTGTCTCAAGGCCGCTTATTTCTTGATTGCATTTCGATTGTAAGCCCTTGATATTTAAACGATTTATTGGTGAGAGCTGTTCTATGAGAACTGGTCTGTATACTCCAGGCGAATTTAAGGATAACTGCGGCTTCGGTCTGCTTGCCCATCTTGAAGGTGAGCCAAGCCATAAACTGCTGCAGACATCTATTGAGTCCCTGACCTGCATGACACACCGTGGCGGTATTGCTGCGGACGGTAAAACCGGCGATGGCTGCGGTCTGCTGATTCAGAAACCAGACTCATTCCTGCGCGCTGTCGCCCAGGAACAAGGCATTGATTTGCCTGAACAATATGCTGTTGGCATGCTGTTTATGGATCTGGACGATGCGGTTTACGCGGAACAGAAAGCTGCCGTTGAGGCGGCGGTTGCAGGCCAGGGCCTGAACGTTCTGGGCTGGCGTACCGTGCCAACCAGCAATGACTGTCTGGGGCCGATGGCCATTGATTGTCTGCCTCGCTTTGAGCAGATCTTTATTGCGCCTGCTGAAACGCTGGATGATACCGACCTGTCGGTAAAACTGTTCTATGCCCGTCGCTTTGCTGAAAAAGCGCTGGAACAGTACCCTGATTTCTACATTGCCAGCTTCTCTGACCGTGTACTGTCGTACAAAGGCCTGATGATGCCGGTCGATTTGCCGAACTTCTACCTGGATCTCGGTGATGAGCGTCTGGAAACCGCTATTTGTGTTTTCCATCAGCGTTTCTCGACTAACACCATGCCTCGCTGGCCGCTGGCTCAGCCATTCCGCATGCTGGCCCACAACGGTGAGATCAACACCATTCGTGGTAACCGCAATTGGGCTAATGCCCGTGCGAGCAAGTTTGCCAGTGAACTACTGCCAAACCTGGAAGATATCTCTCCGGTAGTGAACACCACAGGCTCCGACTCTTCCTCCATGGATAACATGCTGGAATTGCTGGCGACGGGCGGTATGAATATCTTCCGTGCGATCCGTATGATGATTCCGCCAGCCTGGCAGAATGTCGAAACCATGGACTCTGATCTGCGTGCATTTTACGAGTACAACTCCATGCACATGGAGCCGTGGGACGGTCCTGCAGGTCTGGTAATTACTGACGGCCGTTATGCGGTATGTGGCCTCGACCGTAATGGTCTGCGCCCATCTCGTTGGGTAATCACCAAAGACAACTTTATTACTGTTGCATCGGAAGTGGGCGTATACAACTACAAGCCTGAAGATGTGGTGGCGAAAGGCCGTGTTGGCCCGGGTGACATTCTGGCGATCGATACTAAAGAAGGTAAGCTGCTGCGTACCGATGATATCGACACCATGATGAAAACCTCTCAGCCATACAAGCAGTGGCTGAAAGAAAATGCGCTGCGTATCGAGAGCCGCTTGCACCTCGAGAAAGTCGATGGTCAGGAAGCACTGTCAGGCGACGCATTGAACACCCATCAGAAGCTGCACCTGGTGACCCGAGAAGAGCGTGATCAGGTTTTGCGTCCAATGGCCGAAGACGGTCAGGAAGCGACCGGCTCTATGGGTGACGATACCCCGATGGCGGTTCTGTCTCAGCGTGTGCGCCACGTGGCTGACTACTTCCGTCAGATGTTTGCTCAGGTTACCAACCCACCGATCGATCCACTGCGTGAGTCCATCGTGATGTCGCTGGAAACCTGTATCGGTGCAGAGAAAAACGTCTTTGAAGAGACGCCAGACCACGCTAATCGTGTGATTCTGACCTCTCCAGTGCTGTCGCCACTGAAGTTTGTTGGTCTTAAAGACACTGGCCGTGATGAATTCCGCACGAATACCTTGTCGATGGCTTACCCGGCGGGCACATCGTTGAAAGATGCCATCGTGGCTCTGGCTGACAAAGCCGAAGCAGCGATCCGCAACGGTGACGTAATCCTGATTTTGAGTGACCGTGACGTGGCTGAAGGTCAGTCTCTGATCCCAGCGCCAATGGCGACTGGTGCGGTACACCACCGTCTGAGTCAGAAAGGCCTGCGTACCAACGGCAACATCGTGGTTGAAACCGGTTCGGCTCGTGACGCACACCACTTTGCTGTCTTGCTGGGCTTTGGTGCGACTGCTGTTTACCCATGGCTTGCGTACGACATCCTCACCGACCTGCACCGCAGCGGTGAAGTTCTGGGTGACCCACTGAAATCTCAGGCGAACTACCGCAAGGCGATTCGTAAGGGGCTGCTGAAAGTGATGTCTAAGATGGGTATCTCGACCATCACTTCATACCGTGGCTCTCAGCTGTTTGAAGCCATTGGTCTGAGCAAAGACATCGTTGATCTGTGTTTCTGCGGCGTGACCAGCCGTATTGAAGGCGCGAGCTTCACCGACTTTGAAGAAGACCTGATGGTCATCAACAAGGTTGCCTGGAAAGCACGTAAACAGATCGAACAAGGCGGTCTGCTGAAATATGTTCACGGTGGCGAATACCACGCGTACAACCCAGATGTGGTTAAGAACATTCAGGAAGCAGTCCAGACTAACTCGCAAGCGGCCTATGACCGTTTCGCCGAGCTGGTAAATAAGCGTCCTGTCGCAACGATCCGCGACATGCTGACCTTCCGCAAAGATATCCAGTCAATTGATATCTCTGAAGTGGAACCGGCTGAGAAAATCTTCCCTCGCTTTGACACGGCGGCGATGTCTTTGGGGGCACTGTCACCAGAAGCGCACGAAGCACTGGCCATGGCGATGAACGAACTGGGTGGTCGCTCAAACTCGGGGGAAGGCGGCGAAGACCCTCTTCGTTACGGTACTACGCGTAACTCTAAAATTAAGCAGATCGCTTCCGGTCGTTTTGGTGTGACTCCTCACTACCTGTCCAGCGCTGAAGTGCTGCAGATTAAGGTGGCTCAGGGTGCGAAGCCGGGCGAAGGTGGCCAGCTGCCAGGTGGTAAAGTTAACCAGCTGATCGCGACCCTGCGTTACTCAGTACCAGGCGTGACGCTGATTTCTCCACCACCACATCACGATATTTATTCGATCGAAGATCTGGCGCAGCTGATCTATGACCTGAAGCAGGTGAACCCAACTGCACTGGTATCGGTGAAACTGGTATCTGAACCGGGTGTGGGCACGATCGCAGCGGGTGTGGCTAAGGCTTACGCTGACCTGATCACTATCTCTGGTTACGACGGTGGTACGGCAGCGTCTCCGCTGACGTCCATTAAGTACGCAGGCTCTCCTTGGGAGCTAGGTCTGTCCGAAGCGCATCAGGCGCTGCGTGGCAATGACCTGCGTGGCAACGTACGTGTTCAGACCGACGGTGGTCTGAAGTCCGGTCTCGACGTGGTGAAAGCGGCGATTCTGGGTGCTGAATCCTTCGGTTTCGGCACGCTGCCAATGGTTGCTGTGGGTTGTAAATACCTGCGTATCTGTCACTTGAACAACTGTGCGACCGGTGTTGCCACGCAGAACGATGATCTGCGTGAGAAGCACTACATCGGCACCAAAGAGATGGTCGTGAATTACTTCCGCTTTGTAGCTGAAGAGGTTCGTGGCTGGATGGCAAAAGTCGGTGTTCGCTCCATGGAAGAGCTGGTGGGTCGTACAGATTTGCTGGAAGTTCTGGAAGGCAAGACCGAGAAGCAGCGTCATCTGGATCTGACACCGCTGCTGGGCAGTGACCTGATTCCGGCCGACAAGCCGCACACGGTGAAAGTTGAGCGCAACAAGCCTTATGACGAAGGTCTGCTGGCGGAGCGTATGGTTGAAGAAACTCTGTCTGCGATTGAAAACAAAGCAGGCGGTGAGTTCAGCTTCCACATCACCAACTGTGACCGTTCTGTTGGTGCTCGCCTGTCCGGTGAAATCGCCAAGCGCCACGGTAACCAAGGCATGGCTGACGCGCCGATTCGCCTGAATCTGACCGGTATCGCCGGCCAGTCGTTCGGTGTATGGAACGCTGGCGGCCTGGAGATGGTTCTGGAAGGCGATGCGAACGACTATGTCGGTAAGGGGATGACTGGTGGTAAGTTGGTGATTCGCCCGCCTCAAGGTTCTACCTTCAAGACCAACGACACCTCCATTGTAGGTAACACCTGTCTGTACGGTGCAACCGGCGGTAAGCTGCTGGCGGCAGGCCGCGCGGGTGAGCGTTTCGGTGTGCGTAACTCCGGTGTTCACGCCGTGGTTGAAGGTGCCGGTGACCACTGCTGTGAGTATATGACCGGCGGTATGATCTGTGTGCTTGGCGAGACTGGCTATAACTTCGGCGCGGGTATGACGGGCGGTTTCGCTTACGTACTCGACCGCGACAATACGTTTGTTGATAAGTACAACCATGAACTGGTGGATATTCACCGCATCAGTAATGAAGAGACTGAAGGTCATCGCAACCACCTGCGTAGCGTGATTCGTGAGTTCGTGGAAGAGACCGGAAGCGAGTGGGGCCAGCAGATTCTGAATGACTTTGATGGCTTCATTGGTAAATTCTGGCTGGTTAAGCCGAAAGCGGCTGACTTACAACAACTGCTGAACAGTACCCGTGCTCGTCCTGAGTAATTGGTCCGGGACGAGAGAGAGAGGTTCGAGATGACACAACGTCTGAACAATAATTTCCAGTTTGTGGATGTGGGTCGACAGGACCCATCCAAGAAAGCGATCGACGTTCGTAAGGCGCAGTTCGTTGAAATTTACGAGCCCTTCCAGCAGGAAGAGGTGACCGACCAGTCACACCGTTGTCTGGCCTGCGGTAACCCATACTGTGAGTGGAAGTGCCCAGTACACAACTACATTCCTAACTGGCTGAAACTGGCCAGTGAAGGCAACATCATGGAAGCGGTAGAGCTGAGCCATGCGACCAATACACTGCCAGAGGTCTGTGGCCGCGTTTGTCCTCAGGATCGTCTGTGTGAGGGATCGTGTACGCTGAATGATGGCTTTGGTGCGGTGACCATTGGTAATGTTGAGAAATATATTACTGATACCGCCTTCGCTATGGGCTGGCGCCCAGACATGTCGGATGTGAAGCCAACTGGTAAGCGCGTTGCGATTATCGGTGCAGGCCCTGCGGGTTTGGGTGCTGCCGATATTCTGGTACGTAACGGGGTCACTCCGGTTGTCTTCGATAAGTACCCGGAAATCGGTGGTCTGCTGACCTTTGGTATCCCAGAGTTCAAGCTCGAGAAGAGCGTGATGTCTAACCGTCGTGAAGTGTTCGAAGGTATGGGCGTTGAGTTTCGTCTGAGCACGGAAGTGGGTAAGGATATTGAATTCCAGAACATCGTCGACGAATTCGATGCTGTTTTCCTGGGTATGGGTACCTACAACTACATGAAGGGCGGCTTCCCGGGTGAAGATCTTCCGGGCGTTCATGACGCACTGGATTTCCTGATCTCTAACGTCAACCGTAACCTCGGTTTCGAGAAAGACGCTGCAGACTTCGTTAGCATGAAAGGTAATAAAGTGGTTGTTCTGGGTGGTGGTGACACCGCGATGGACTGTAACCGTACTTCTATCCGTCAGGGCGCAGACACTGTGACCTGTGCCTACCGTCGTGACGAAGAAAACATGCCGGGCTCTAAGCGCGAAGTAGTTAACGCGCGCGAAGAAGGCGTTAACTTCCTGTTCAACCGTCAGCCTATCGCCATCGTTGGTGAGGACAAGGTTGAAGGCGTGAAGGTTGTGACGACCAAGATGGGTGAGCCAGACGAGAACGGTCGTCGTCGTCCTGAAGTGGTGGAAGGTTCTGAAGAGATCCTGCCAGCGGACGCGGTACTGGTTGCTTTTGGCTTCCGTCCAAGCCCTGCGCCATGGTTCAAGGACTTTGGTATCGAACTGAACAGCTGGGATGGTGTGGTTGCACCAGAAGAGCAGGAGTTCAAACACCAGACGTCCAACCCGAAAGTATTCGCCGGGGGTGATATGGTTCGTGGTTCTGACCTCGTCGTGACTGCGATCTACGAAGGTCGTCAGGCAGCAGAAGGCATCCTCGATTATCTCGATGTCTGATTCTGTACCTGCATGACTTAGCCGTCGGACGTGACCGACTGCGCCAGAAAACGCGACTTCGGTCGCGTTTTCTTTTTTTGCGCTAGAGCTGGGGCTTTAAGCAGGGTATTCTTGAGCGATTGTGATAGACGGGCCTTGCTAAGGCACAAATAATTATATTCAGGGAGGGGTCACTCATGCGTTTGCCCGCTTACTTAGCTACTTTAATTTTTGCGTCAGTGCTTACGGCATGTGGGGGTGGTGGCGACCCTGTTGCTGGTGGTGATTCCGGGAGTGGCGATGACTCCTCTGATAACTCAGGTACAGATGATGTAACTACGTCCTCGAATGTGGATACTCCCTCAATAGGCACTGGAACTGGCAGCGCTTATCAAAACGGTGTTTTAAGCATAAGCGCAGCAAACCTCTCTGCGGGCGGTAGTACTCAAATTACGGCGACTATCGTCGACACAGGCAACGACAATAAGAAGATTGCATCGGAAGAGTACACTGTACTATTTAACTCTACCTGTGCAGCAGACGGACGTGCGGAATTTAGTAAGGATGGACAGGTAACTACGTCCAGCGGTGATGTTACCGTAACTTACACAGCAAAAGGCTGCTCTGGTGATGATTTCGTGACATTTGGCCTTTATCCGTCGGGAGCGACAGATGTCGGTGAACGTTTGGCTGTCGCTTCAGGTACGATCACTGTTGCCTCACCGGAGGTGGGAGCGATTACTTTTGTGAGTGTCCAAAATCCGCTCATATCAATCGCTACAATTGGTGATGCGGTTCTACCCAAATTGACGACCGTTACGTTCAAGGTGTTGGATAAAACCAATAACCCTATCGCTAACAAGGAAGTTGAGTTTGAATTATCTAATCCTCCGGCAGGTGGTCTTGAACTTTCAATTCAGCGATCTGTAACAAATGACCAAGGAGAGGTTTCTACGGTCGTTTTGGCTGGTACAACTCACACCGTGACGTCTGTGCGTGCAACGACTATAGGTACGGATGGAGCTACAGAGATATATACCAGTTCGCAAAGTATCTCAGTAACCACAGGTATAGCGGACCAGGATAGTTTTGTGATTGCTCTCGACAAATACAGCACTTGGGGGTGGGACACATTTGGAGAACCGTCAGAAATTGTGGTGACTGCGTATGTAAATGATCATTTTCAGAACCCAGTACCAGACGGTACTGTTGTTAATTTCGTAGCTGATGCAGGCCACATTGAGTCTGCATGTCAGACTGAAAATGGTGGCTGCAGCGTTACTTGGTATAGTACTGAGCCCCTCCCAGGAGCTGATGAGTCAGGTAATGTATTTACTGCCGACAATTCCCGAGACCGTGCTTCTAATGTCACATATGACGCTACCTGGAATGGGGGGTTGCCGGGGGTAGCAACAATCGTAGCTTATACGTCGGGTGAGGCCGGTTTTTCTGATTCAGATGCTAATAATTTGTTCGACGATGGCGAGTCCTTCGAGTCTTACGCTGAAGCCTTTCTCGATGCTAATGAAAACGGCATTTACGACCACGATGTTAATACGAATCCGCGCGAGCAGTTTTTTGATTTTAACAGTGACGGCAGTTTTACCTCCGCTCCATCTACTTACCAGGGGATAAGCTGTGCTGATCGCAACGGAGTACATTGCCAGTCACTAATGCATGTTCGTGATGCTAAGAGCTTTATTGTTGCGAGTGCAAGTGTTTCAAATGCTTTGGTTTCCGCTGTTGCGGAATCTCCTGCGGGACTGCGAGATGTCACCGCTGATAGTTGTGTGGTGATGCAACCTGACGAGGTTGTTAGCTATACCTATTCAATATCTGATGTGAATGGAAACACCCCACCTGCAGGCACGTCCTTTGATATGGACGCCGGAGATTTGGAGCTTATAGGTTCGAGTGTTAGCGAAGTTGCAACAAATATTGGGACAACGTCTGGTCAGCAGGTTTCATTTTATGTAAGAGGAGACCCAGGCTCACCAGTAGAAAGTATTCAGAGGCCTTACCTGATCGTTGATCGTGTAGACGGGATAAAAACAACGTTTATCGGTGGGCCATACCTGACTAACAACAGTCAGGTCGTGGTTGTGCCTAATGACCGACTGGCTCGCCCTGGCGATCCTGCAATACTTGCGTTTAGTGATGCCTGTGGAGCAGCATTGCAGAGCTCGGTGGAAGTGGTAGCTGAACTGGCAAATGGTAATTTTGATTCAGCCTCTAGCGGTACGGTTGTTAAAGAGTTTGTTGTTAATGCCGGGGATACGTTAAGCATTGACGTTTATACCGATGGTACCTCGTCCAATGATGCTGAGGGGCTTACTCTAACTGTTTTCCCAACGGGTAATGTCGCACCTAGCGAATTAATAATCGGTGTTAAGGACTGATTTAGATACCATCACAAACCCGGCCCTGCGCCGGGTTTTTTGTTATTATCCCTGCCTGAAATTTTTTACATTACTCCGGAAGTTTTATGTCTGAGCTTAAAAACGATCGTTTTCTGCGTGCCTTATTGCGTGAGCCTGTCGATCGCACTCCTATATGGATGATGCGTCAGGCCGGGCGCTACCTGCCAGAATACAAGGCGACCCGTGCTCAGGCCGGCGACTTTATGTCTCTTTGTAAGAATGCTGAGCTGGCTTGCGAAGTTACTATTCAGCCGCTGGAGCGCTTTCCGCTGGATGCTGCGATTCTGTTTTCAGATATCCTGACCATTCCGGATGCCATGGGGTTGGGTCTGTATTTTGAAACTGGCGAAGGCCCGCGTTTCAAAAAAGTGCTGCGCACTGAAAAAGATGTCGCTGATCTTCCGGTTGCAAATACAGAGGCGGACCTGGATTACGTATTGAAGGCGGTCTCTACCATTCGCAGCGAGCTGAATGGTCGCGTTCCTTTGATTGGTTTCTCAGGCAGCCCATGGACACTGGCAACCTACATGGTCGAGGGCGGATCATCAAAAGACTTCCGCCACGTAAAGGCCATGATGTACGACACGCCAGAAGTGATGCATGAATTGCTGAATAAGTTGGCGTTATCTGTGATTGATTACCTTAACGGTCAGATTAAAGCAGGTGCGCAAGCGGTTCAGATTTTTGATACCTGGGGAGGCAGCCTCAGTGACGTTGCCTACCGCGAGTTCTCGCTCAAGTATATGAAGCAGATTGTTGATGGCCTTATTCGCGAACACGATGGTCATAAGATACCTGTGATTCTGTTCACTAAAGGTGGCGGTCAGTGGCTGGAGTTGATGGCCGATACGGGTGCTGATGCTCTGGGTCTCGACTGGACGACGGACATTGGCAATGCCCGCGGGCGTGTAGGTAACCGCGTTGCGCTACAAGGGAATATGGACCCATCCGTGCTGTATGCATCGCCAGCGACTATTCGCGCAGAAGTGAAGCGGATTCTCGATAGTTATGGTCAAGGCTCGGGTCACATCTTTAACCTTGGGCACGGCATTCATCAGTTTGTTGACCCTGAACATGCGAAGGCATTTGTTGAGGCTGTTGTCGAGTTGAGCCCGCAGTATCACGGCTGATAACGCCTCGATAAAAAGCCCTGTCAGTCGGGGTTTTTTATCGTCTATAGTTAGTGATTCGAGCTGACAATACTTCGCAAATGGCACTTCTGTCTTAAAAGTGCGGAGCTGATACACTTATTGTACAACTGTGAGTGGAGACTCTCTGAATATGAACCTCATCTGGGTTCCTCTTCTACCCCTGCTGGGCTGCCTGGTGTCACTGTTACTCGGGCGTTACCCTCGATCAACAATGGCGCTTGGCGCTGCCATTCTGCCTGCTATTGCCTTAGGTATAGTTGTCTCTCTCGCACCAGAGGTTATGTCGGGCAACAACCCGATCGTGACGTTTGACTGGGTACCAGCGTTATCCCTGCAGATAAGCTTCATGCTTGATGGCCTGGCATTGATGTTCAGCCTGCTGATCCTTGGTATCGGTCTGCTGGTGATTCTGTACGCTCGCTACTATTTGTCTGAAGCCGATAATGCCGGTCGTTTTTATGCCAGCCTGCTGTTATTTATGACAGCAATGCTTGGTGTTGTTCTCTCGGCAAACCTGATTCAGCTCTGGTTTTTCTGGGAGCTGACCAGTGTCAGCTCCTTTATGCTCATTAGCTATTGGTCACATCGTTCCGATGCCCGAAAGGGCGCCCGTATGGCGATGACCATTACCGGTGCTGGTGGACTGGCCTTGCTGGCTGGCCTGATTCTGATTGGCGAAGTTGTTGGCAGTTATGACCTGCAAACTGTGTTGGCCAGCGGCAGTCTGATTGCTGAGCATAGTTTATACCCCGTAATTGTCATTTTGGTTCTGCTTGGAGCGTTTACAAAGTCGGCGCAGTTCCCTTTCCACTCGTGGCTACCACAAGCGATGGCGGCACCTACGCCGGTCTCTGCTTATCTGCATTCTGCAACCATGGTGAAGGCGGGCATCTTCCTGATGGCTCGCTTCTACCCTGTATTGTCTGATACGCACTTGTGGTTCGCTTTGGTGAGCCTGGTTGGTCTGACGACCTTGCTGGTAGGGGCTTACACCGCTCTATTTAAGCACGACCTTAAGGGGTTGCTGGCGTATTCGACCATCAGTCACCTTGGTCTTATTACTCTCCTTCTTGGCCTGGATACCGAGCTGGCTTCCATTGCTGCTATGTTTCACGTGATTAACCATGCCGTTTTTAAGGCATCGTTGTTTATGGCAGCGGGGATCATTGATCACGAGTCCGGTTCGCGTGATATGCGCAAACTCAATGGTCTTTTCCGTTACATGCCGTATACCGCAACCCTGGCTATGGTGGCAGCGTCGTCGATGGCAGGTGTGCCGTTGCTGAATGGCTTCTTGTCGAAGGAAATGTTGTTCGCTGAATCTCTGCATCAGGAAACCTTTGGTTCTCTGTCCTGGCTGATTCCTTTGCTGGTGACTGTCGGTGGCGCCCTGGCTGTTGCTTATTCGCTTCGCTTTGTTCACGACGTTTTCTTTAATGGAGAGCCGATCGGACTTGAGAAAACACCGCACGAGCCGCCGCGTTATATGCGCGTCCCTGTTGAGATCCTTGTGGTTCTTTGCCTCTTAGTGGGCGTATTTCCTGATCTGATCGTCGGCGACCTGCTGGTTGCCGTCGGTGCTTCACTGATGCCGGCAGGCGTTCCTGAATTCAGTATTTCTATCTGGCATGGCTTCAATATCCCGCTTCTGATGAGCTTCCTCGCTGTGCTGGGCGGTGTCGCTCTTTATCGTCAGCGTCGCCATATGTTTAATTTCCAGGCTCGCTTTACCGAGGTTGACCCTAAGCTGGCCTTTGAACATATGATTCAGACGCTGGTTGAGCGCGCACGCTCGGTACAGTTGTGGCTCGACAACGGTAGCTTCCAGCGTTATGCCCTTTGGCTGTTGTTGATGGCGATCGCCGCGATGAGTGTGCCAATGGTTAATATTCCACATGCCCGCGGTAGTCTTGATGTTACAGAGCTCGATATGGTGGCGCTGGGTGGTGCTTTGCTTATGATTGTTGCCTCTGTGGCGACAGCAATGCTTAGCCATCAGCGCCTGTTAGCCCTCGTGACTATTTCGGTTGTCGGTCTGGTGGTCTCTGTTGCATTTGCCTGGTTTTCGGCTCCGGATCTCGCATTGACGCAGCTGTCTGTTGAGGTTGCGACCATTATCCTTTTCCTGCTGGCGCTTTATTTCCTTCCTCAGAAGGTCAGCCTCAATCACCTTTCGCCCGGACGCATCGTTCGCGACATGGGCATAGCCACGGCCGCTGGTGCCATTGTGGGAACGTTGACCTATGCCATGCTGACTCGTCCGTTTGAGAGTATCAGTAGCTTCTTCACTGCCAACGCGAAAACCGGCGGCGGTGGCACCAATGTTGTAAACGTCATTCTGGTTGACTTCCGTGGCTTCGATACCTTTGGTGAAATTACCGTACTGGCGATTGCAGCGATTGGTATCTACAAATTGCTGGCGGGTGTACGCCTGTTCGTACCTGCTGCGGATATGGACGGTCGGCCATGGTCCAAAGACAGCCACCCGCTTATGTTGATGCAGATATCTCAGAGCCTGCTCCCTCTTGCTCTACTGGTGTCTGCCTATATTTTCCTGCGTGGGCATAATCTTCCCGGTGGCGGTTTCATCGCAGGTCTGATCACGGCGATTGCCCTGATTCAGCAATATGTGGCAAACGGTGTTGTTTGGATGCGTGATCGCGGTGATCTTAAGTTTCAATGGTTTATCGTCTGGGGGCTATTTATCGCCTTCGGCTCTGGCGTCGGAAGCTGGTTCTTTGAGCGTCCGTTCCTGACATCCTGGTTTGATTATTTCTACCTGCCATTGGTAGGTAAGTTTGAGTTAGCCAGCGCAATGGCGTTTGATCTTGGTGTTTATCTGACGGTCATTGGTGCAACGTTGTCGATTCTTGCCAACCTCGGTAAGTTGACGACGACAGACCGACCCACGCGGCCTGGAAGGAGATCCTGATGGAGTTGATTTTTGCAGTTACTGTCGGTGTGATGGTGACTTGTTCAGTCTTTCTGATGTTGCGGGGCCACACCTTTGCGGTTGTTATTGGTCTCACGCTGATGTCTTACGCTGTAAACCTGTTTTTGTTTGCAAGCGGTGGGCTCGCGCTGCATAAGCCAGCCATTCTGGCCGATGGTGCTGAATACTCAGATCCGCTGCCGCAGGCGCTCGTCCTGACTGCGATCGTTATCGGTTTTGCAATGACGGCCTTTGCTCTGATTCTTGCAATCCGTGCTCGTGCGGACCTGGGCAATGATCAGGTGGATGGTCGTGCCTTGCCGGGGGATTCTCTGGCGAACAAAGAGTCACAGGGAAAAATGCGACAAAATCCTGTCAGCAGCACTGCGAAAAACACCGGAGGTAAGACAAGGTGATGCATTTGCCGGCACTTCCTGTGCTTCTACCATTTTTCGCGGCAATTCTGATTCTGTATCCGTGGTTTAACAAACGCCTGCATCTGCAGCGTCTGGTTGCTCAATTTGCACTCTTGATGCTGGTGGCGGTGTCTATGCTGACGCTGTTCAAGACGCTGGCAGATGGCCCTATCGGCTATGCTATGGGTGACTGGGAAGCACCGTTTGGTATTTATCTACTCGCCGATCCGCTCGCGGCGTTTATGTTGGTGGTTACGTCTGTTCTGGCTCTCTGTACACATCTTTATGCGTGTGGCGGTGAGGATAAAACGGGGCGTTTTTTCCACCCTCTGTTTATGTTTCAGTTGATGGGATTGAATGGCGCCTTCCTGACGGCCGATGCCTTTAACCTCTTCGTATTTTTCGAGATCCTTCTGATCGCTTCGTATTCATTGTTGATACACGGTGGTGGGCGTGAAAGAACTCGTGCAGCTCAGCACTACGTGCTCTACAACTTGATAGGTTCAGCCTTCTTTCTGATCGCGTTGGCCTTGCTCTACAGAGCCTTTGGCACTCTGAATATTCCGGATATGGCATTGCGAGCGCCTGAATTGCCTGAAGAGAGTGTACCGCTCGCACAGGCTGGTGGACTTTTATTGATGGTTGTTTTCGGCGTGAAAGCGGCACTGTTACCACTCCACTTCTGGCTACCAAGAACATACAGCACGACATCGGTGCCGGTTGCTGCTTTATTCGCCGTTATGACCAAGGTGGGCGTGTACAGCCTGTGGCGGATTCACAGCGTTGTGTTTGGGCACGACAGCGGTGAGTTATCTGACCTTGGCGTTGTCCCGCTGTCCTGGTTGTCCGGACTGACGGTACTGGCCGGGGCCATAGGAGCACTGGCAAGTCAGACATTACGTTGGTTGATCGCTAATCTGATTATTATATCCGTCGGTACGCTGCTGATGACCGTGGCCATGGGGACGACTCAATCGGTTGCGGCAGGCCTCTACTACACACTGCACAGTACTCTGATGAGTGGGGCGTTCTTTCTGGTGGCTGGTTTGATTCTGATGCAGCGCGGACAGGCGGAAGACCGTTTCGTTCGTTCCCGCCCACTGCTTTATCCAATCTTCACTGGCGTTCTGTTTGCCGTCACCGCGATGGCTATGATTGGCTTGCCTCCGTTCTCGGGTTTCTTAGGTAAAGTCTTTATCCTTCAGGCTGCCATCGATAGCGGAGACGCTATCTGGGTATGGCCAATTGTACTGATCTCTGGTCTGGCGGCACTAATCGCGTTGTCACGTGCGGGAACCACTCTGTTCTGGAGAACGCAGGGTTCTGTCGTTCCAGAAGCCAAAGAGAAGCTGAGTAACGTCCACCTCGTGGCGGCTGGTCTACTGGTCGCTACTACTCTGGTCCTGGTTATTGGTGCTGGGCCTCTGACTGAATGGTCACTGCGAGCAGCCCAGGATCTGCATACGGGTGTGACGTTGAATTACCTGAATGGAGGGCAGCCATAATGAAGCGCTTGCTGCCAATGCCATGGCACTCAGTCATGCTGATAGCCGTCTGGCTTCTATTAAATGGCTTCTCGTACGGACAGTTGTTGCTGGCTGTGATCCTGGCGTTGCTGATTCCAATTATTACGTATCCATATGTTCGCGGTCATGCGCCGGTGAAAAAGCCTTTGGCGATGATGACGTATTCTCTGCGCCTGTTATATGACATCGTAGTCGCTAATCTTGATGTGGCTCGTCGGGTCGTGTTGCCGAATCGTTATCTCAAGCCTGGATGGCTGGCCTACCCATTATCAATGACCGAGCCGTTCCCGGTCACCTTGCTGGCAAGCTCTGTGTCACTGACTCCAGGAACGGTAAGCGTCGAGTTTTCAGAAGACCGCACGTGTCTATATATCCACGTTCTCCACCTTGAGGACGAGAAAGAACTTCAGGCATTTATATTCCGCCGTTACGAACAGCCGCTGAAGGAGATATTCGGATGCTGAGTAATGTCATCATGATCTGTACCGGGATGATTGGACTGGCGATGCTTTTCTGCCTTTGGCGCTTGATTAAAGGGCCAGATATCACAGACCGTATCCTTGCGCTGGATACTCTCTATATCAACAGTATTGCTCTGATTATCCTGCTGGGCTTGTACTACGGTACCGCGCTTTATTTCGAAGGTGCTCTGCTGATTGCAATGCTAGGTTTTGTCAGCACCTCGGCTGTCGCCAAATACCTGTTGCGAGGTGACATCATTGAATAATCTGGCTGTATACAGCGATTATCTTGTCGCTGCACTCCTGATTGGTGGCGCGTTGTTTATGCTCGTAGGTTCGTGGGGGTTGGCAAAGCTGCCTGATTTTTACACGCGCCTCCATGCACCGACAAAAGCATCTACGCTCGGCATGGGAGCGACTCTGCTCGGGTCGCTGGTTTGGTTCAGCGTGCAGGAAGAGAGCCTGCACATCCATGAGTTAGTGATCAGTATTTTCTTATTTCTGACCGCTCCTGTGTCTGCCTACATGATGGGCAAAGCAGCGATTCATCGCCGCCGACCTATGGCAGACGGCACTCGCAATGAAGAGGAAGCAGAGCGGGCAGCAGAACGTAGAGGCATTAACGACCGGGACGATTAAGCCCGGATTAAGCAGTTTTCTTACAGGCGTTCGATGGCTTCCTGAAGTTTATCAACGCCAATAACCTCCATCCCGGCCACTGGCTGTTTGGGTACGTTTGCCTTTGGAACAATCGCACGCGTAAAGCCATGCTTTGCAGCTTCTTTAATCCGCTCCTGCCCTGAAGGGACCGGGCGGATTTCTCCGGATAAGCCGACCTCACCGAAGACAATCAGACCCTGTTCAAGAGGTTGATTGCGGAAGCTGGACAGGGCAGCTAATAACAGCGCCAGGTCTGCTCCTGTTTCGTTTACTTTTACGCCGCCAACGACGTTGATATACACATCCTGATCACCAAGGTGGATACCGCCATGACGGTGGAGCGCCGCCAGCAGCAGATTCAGACGATTCTGATCCAGACCAACCGCCACCCGCTTCGGGTGTCCGAAATGGCTGTCGTCGACTAAGGCCTGAATTTCGACCAGCAGTGGGCGTGTACCTTCCCATATCACCATCACGACACTGCCAGCGGCAGGTTCGTCGCCGCGACTGAGAAAAATCGAGCTTGGATTTTTTACCTCTTTCAGGCCGCGCTCCAACATGGCGAAAACACCTAGCTCGTTAATCGCGCCAAAACGATTCTTAATGCCCCGCAGAACACGATAACGGCTGTCGCCTGAGCCTTCGAGCATGATCGAGCAGTCGATCATATGTTCCAATACTTTCGGGCCAGCCAGAGAACCGTCTTTGGTGACATGGCCGACAAGAAACAGAACTGTGCCGGTCTGTTTGGCAAACCGGGTCAGATAGGCTGCGCTTTCACGGACCTGAGAAACACTGCCTGGTGCCGACTCAATACCATCCACATGCATCACCTGAATGGAGTCGATCACGACAATACGAGGTTTATGCTGCTGCAATACATTGGTCAGGCGCTCAACATTGGTCTCACTGAGCATCTGTAATTGATCCGTTGGCAGGCCGAGTCGGTTTGCGCGAAGTGCCACCTGTTGCAGGCTCTCTTCACCCGTCACGTAAATAGCTGGCATCTGCGTCGCCAGATAACACAGGGTCTGTAACAACAGTGTCGATTTACCCGCGCCCGGATGGCCACCAATAAGAATCGCAGAGCCTGGCACCAGGCCGCCCCCTAACACCCGGTCGAACTCCTGCATTCCGGAACTGAACCGTGGTAGTTCGGCGAGATCGACGTCGGCGAGTTTGATGACATCGCTCGTTCCGGCATCGCCGGCATAACCACTGAACCGGGTATCTCTTGCAGCGGTTTTCGCTGAAGCTACGACAAATTCCTGCAGGGTATTCCACTGCCCGCAACCGGCACACTGGCCTTGCCATTTGCTGTGATCGGCGCCGCATTCATTGCAGACGTAGGCGGTTTTCTTTTTGGCCATGTAGCGTTCGCTGTTTCTCGTACTGGATAGTGTTCAAAAGTGTACTCGTATTTGAGTGTATCTTCGACATACCCGAACCAGATACCACGGTGTTGCGGTTTTAGCGAATGTATGGACTGCAGGGGACTGTCTATGGAGTAGAAATATTGCGAATGCGCTGTTAATAAAAGCAGGGTTCGATGGCCCGCCGTAAATACGTCCCTGTAGGCTCGGGCACAGCATCCATGCTGTGCACGGCCCTCGCCACCTGCTTTTACCAACAACTACCCGCAGCCTCGGTGGTTACCTGTGAATCTCTAGTGATAAACGTTCTACCTGATGGGATTGATTGATACTATGTCGCCACATTTTACTGGGCTGCAGATCAGCCTATTCGGGAGGTTTCGTGTCGTTCGGTCAGTTTATTGCCTTAGCATCCTTCGTACTCTCAATGGGTACGATTGCGGTGACTTATTTTGTTGGAACCTCGGCGGGTACCGCAGAACTATGTAACCCGTTTTTCGATGGCTGTACGGATATAACTCATACCGGAATGAAAGGTGACGCAGGCTTTATCTTTCGTGGGGGAATGATTGCCGCATGTGCATTTTTCGTTATCTGGTGGCAGGTTTATCGTGTTTGGCTGAGCCCGTATTCCGGGCGTGTTGCGCTGGGCTCAATGCAGTTTTTTGGTGTGTTGGCTGCGGTTGGTCTGTTGGCAGGTACGGCCGTGTTGCTGCCCGAGAAATCAGATACCCGTTGGGGGATACACGTGCGCGGTGCCAATCTGTTTTTTCAGGGGATGTTGATTGCACTTACGACCGCGTACATTCTGACCTTTAAAGCGCGGAAAAAAGGGCTACAGGTACCGAGCTTTGCAGTGAAAACTGCAGTCATGGGCATTCTCTGGTTTATGTTTATTGCCTTCGCCGGAGTGACTGTTGGGATAGAAATGAGCCACGGTAAGCGCATCATTGAATGGTGGGCGACCCTGTTTATCGGGATCTACTTTCTGTCATCCTATTGGGACTGGAAAGGTATTCGCCTCGTCAGCGAAAGTCACCCCACACATACTGGAGAACGCTGAGAGCTGTCAGCGCTGCGGTCTCGGTACGAAGTATGCGAGGCCCGAGTAGTAAACCATCAAACCCTGACTCCTGACATTGAGTCACCTCAATGTCAGAGAAACCGCCTTCGGGGCCAACCAGAAGCGCAATGCTTTCTGGAGACTGATCGGATACGAGAGGCTTCTGATTGTGCGGGTGAAGCAGCAATTTTCTGTCGGCATCTGTGCCAGTGCTCCACTCACTCAGCGACTTTGGTGGATGAATTACCGGAACGGTATTTCTTCCACTCTGTTCGCAGGCAGAGATGGCAACTTTTTGCCAGTGCTCGAGTTTTTTCTCCATGCGATCGCCTTTCAGGCGCACATCACAACGTTCACTCGTCAACGGCGTAATGTCAGTCACGCCTAATTCCGTTGCCTTCTGAATAGTAAAATCCATCCGATCACCTTTTGAGATGACCTGACCCAGATGTATCTCCAGTTTCAGCGGAGCATCCTGTCGGATGGCATGCGTCACTGATGCCGATGCGGATTTCTTACTTTCAATAATGAGCTGTGCCTGATACTCGGAACCGTCACCATTGAAGAGACGAACATCGTCGCCTTCTTTCATACGCAAAACTCGAACGAGGTGCGTTACTGCCTGGTCATCCAGTGCGACGGTGGTGTTTTCAGTGAGTGGCTCGGGAGTATAAATTCGAGGGCCAGACATCATGCGCTCTCAACAGAGTATTAGTGAATGAAGTAAGGCGCATGATAGCAGAGGGGAGGCCTCTTTTACTGCAGTAAATGAGGCCTTTTTAAATGAAGTTCAGCAAGCCGCGTCGTTCTGAGCTTCGCGCTCTGAGCGCAAGCGGCGTGATTGTAACTGGAACAGGTGGTGAATGAGAATTTCCTGTTCAGCTTCTCTCAAACCTTCAAAATCAACGCGCACCAGGTACGGGGCGTCGGGGTCTGCCGTATGCTCGACGCCAACGATGGTTCCCATCAGGGTTACTGGGATATTGGACGGTTTAAGCTGCATCTGTAAACGCAGATTATCACTCTCACTGAAGGGTTCGGTGGAGTGGAATGCCATACCGCACGCGCTGAGATTTACCCGCGTGCGCACCTCCGTTTGCGACAGCTCAGGTTTGCTCCCCGGGCCCACGGGTGAGTTCAGCAAATTGACCTTTTGGTTCAAAAGCTCAAACAAGCGGGCAACGGTGGGATTCTGGGCCTGCACCTGGTGCAGGACACCAGCGATATCGCGTTCCAGCTCTGCCAGCTCATTAATGTGATCCTGATGGCGGGCTTTCCAGCGTTGTACTTCCTCTTGTGAGATGGCTTCAAAATCCAGAATGACTTCATCATCCAGGCGGAAATAACGGCGTCTCTCTTCCACTGTTCCAATTTCCATCGTTTCTCTCCCGATCAGAATATTTCGTTGGGATTTAACTCAAAATCTTCCGGCTGGGCTGTTGCTGCCTCATCAATCTCCTGTTGTGTCGGAGTGATTTCCGGTTGATCGTCATCATCAAATTCATGTGTGCGTAAAATGATGATCTCTACCCGTCGATTGCGCGCGCGCGAGGCATCATCTGTATTTGGTACCAGCGGTTTTTTGTCGGCATGGCCGACCACCTGAAACCGGTCCGAGTTCATTTCCGGAGCAATAAACAGCTCCTGTGCAAAAGCAACGGCACGGGCAGTCGATAGCCCCCAGTTTGAACGGAATGGACCGCCAGCGAGCGGGATATCATCGGTGTGTCCTTCGACGGATATTTTGCCCGGAATATCAACCAGTACCGCCCGGATTTTGTCGATTACAGGTAAAAAACGATCCTCGATATAATCCGAACCCGAGCGGAAAGCGCCTCGCTGTTGAATGCGGATAATAATTTTCTTACCCACCGTCTCAATCTCGACCTGGCCCTGTGCGATTTCGTTTTCAAGCTGAGCAGCCATTTCGACGGCCATCTCTTCGCTTTTTTTATTTTCGATATCCTCACGTGGCACGACGACTTCGCGCGTTTGCATGCCGCGGTCGCCCTGGCGTTCTTCCTGCTGCGTCACCTCATCCTGACACAGCACTTCAAGTGAACTCTTGGTGATATCGCTGGTTTTTTGCCGGACTTCGTTAATCGGTGTTGGTTCGGGAATCGACGGACTGAAGTGCCGGGCGATCACGCTGGTGCCCTTGGGCGGATCGCTGGCGTTTACAACTGTCTGAACACCAAATGCGTCGCGTAATTCACCGGCAAGGCGCTTAAACTTGCGTGCATCCATTTCTGAAAACGACAGCAGGAGCACGAAAAAGCACATCAGTAGTGACATCAGATCGGCAAAGGTCATTACCCAGCCGGGTATCCCGTCGGGACAGGGTGGACATTCCTGTTCTTCTTCATCAGCCATAACTACTACTCACCCGAGGCTACGCGTTTGCCTTCCTGAATGTAGGCCTGCAGCATAGATTCAATAACTCGCGGGTTCTGACCGTTCTGGATCGCCAGCAAAGCGTCAATGATCATCGACTTAAGCCGATCTTCTTCGTTTTTTCTCAGGTTCAGCTTATCTGCCATGGGTAACGACAACATGGTTGCTACCATGGCACCGTAGAGTGTGGTCAGGAGTGCAACAGCCATTGCTGGGCCGATGGCTTTCGGGTCATCCATGTTTGCCAGCATTGCCACCAGACCAATCAGGGTGCCGATCATCCCCATGGCGGGTGCTACATCGCCAAGTGATTTGAAAATCGTAATGCCGGTATCGTGGCGCTCACTGGCGAGTTTCATTTCTTTACTGAGAAGGGTTTTCACAACGTCGGGGTCGTGACCATCCACGAGTAGCTGAATCCCTTTACTCAGAAACTCATCGCTGACCTCTTTGCCTTCCAGAGACAACAGGCCCCCCTTACGGGCAAGCCCGGCGAGCTCGACAATTTCACCAATCAGGTCTTCAGGTTTGATCAATTTGAACGCAAATGCTTTGCCCGCGACTTTTCCGGCAGCCAGAAACTGGCCCAGCTCGAATTTCATCATTACAGCAAAGAGACTTCCGACAATAACAATCAGCAGCGACGGTACGTTAACAAACATGGTGATATCGCCACCGAGAATCATGGCGAAAATTACGATACCGAACGCGCCGACAAGGCCTACTAATGACGCGAGATCCACACTCACTCCTTTCCATACTGAGGTAGCTTCTGTAACAGAGTTTAGACGCTTCCTGCAGTTCTTCCTGTGATCTGACAAAAAAAGCCTGTGTTGACCCGCTCATGCCTTGGGTTTAGTGTTCGAGCCTTACGACAGGAGTAACTATGTCTGAGAAATCCTCATCCTTTGGTTTTGAGTCGGCTTTGTCTGAACTCGAAGCTTTGGTCACCCGTATGGAAAGCGGTGAGCTGACCCTTGAAGACAGCCTGGAAGCATTCGAAAAAGGTATTGGCCTCACTCGCCAGTGCCAGCAAGCATTAACGGCAGCCGAGCAGCGAGTGCAGCTTCTTATGGAGCGCAATGGTCAGAGTGACGCCCAGCCATTCCAGGGCGGAGACGCCGGCGAATGAACCTGCAGCCTTTGCAAGCCCGCGTCGCTGAGTTGGCTGAAGCCAGACTCGCGGATCTGGGCATCGCTGATCAGCGTCTGGCTGATGCTATGTATTATGGCTTAATGAATGGTGGTAAGCGTCTGAGGCCGTATCTTGTGTACGCGACCATGGATGCTCTGAATGCCGATCAGCCACTTGCAGACTGTGCCGCCGTCGCGCTCGAAATGATCCATAGCTACAGCCTCGTCCATGATGACCTCCCAGCGATGGATGATGATGACCTGCGCCGCGGTAAGCCAACCTGTCACATAGCCTTTGATGAAGCGACTGCGATTCTTGCCGGAGACGCACTTCTCAATGGTGCCTATGAAGTGTTAGCGTCGGCGAGAGAACTATCAGAAAGGCAGCGCCTGCAGTTGGTTCAGGTGCTCGGTCGTGCTGCTGGCAGCGCAGGCATGGTGGGCGGTCAGGCGATTGATATTAATAACGTTGGTAAATCGATGGCCGTTGAACAGCTCGAACATATGCACCTGCATAAAACCGGAGCCCTGATCAGAGCGGCCGTGCAGATGGGGGCCATCTGCGCTGATAAGCACACAGATGCTTCCATTACCGAAGCCCTTGATACATACGCGATAGCCGTTGGCCTGGCCTTTCAGGTACAGGATGACATTCTTGATGTCGAAGGCGATACCGCGGTATTGGGAAAGCAGCAGGGTGCAGATGAGGCGTTGAATAAACCAACGTATCCATCATTACTTGGGCTTGAAGGCGCCCGCACGCGTGCGAAAGCCCTTGTGGATGAAGCGATTCAGGCACTCGCCAGTTTGCCCGGTGATACCTCGACACTCGAGTCGCTGGCGCGCTACATAATCGAGCGCGATCACTGACACCGCAGTGACACTACAGAGCTCATCTGTCCGTATTCGCGGGCAGGGGATTGGCGGGCAGGGGAGTTTTAACTACTCATCTTGTCTCTCAGCCGGTAGAATGCCCCCCTTTAGTTTTCCGGCGCTGCCGGTGCACTTTTTCTACCGGAAGCAGTTCCTTCAGATGTTTACAGAGATTCCCAAGCACAGACCAGAGACGCCCCTGCTGGATCAGATTGAATCCCCAGCGGACCTGCGCGAGCTGAGCCCGGCTCAGCTGCAGCCTCTCTGTCGTGAACTGCGAGAATATCTTATCTACAGCGTTGGCCAGTCGGGCGGTCATTTTGGCGCTGGTCTGGGCGTTGTCGAACTCACTGTGGCTCTGCACCATGTCTTCGATACTCCAGACGATCGCATTGTCTGGGATGTGGGTCATCAGGCGTATCCGCATAAGATCCTGACAGGGCGACGCGAGCAGTTGCCGAAGATCCGTTCTGCCGAAGGCCCAGCTGCCTTTCCGCTGCGTACCGAAAGTGAGTACGATACCTTTGGCGTCGGTCACTCCAGTACCTCGATCAGTGCAGCCCTTGGGATGGCATTAGGTTTCCGCCAGCGTGGCCTTCCGAACAAAAGTGTTGCTGTGATTGGTGACGGCGCCATGAGCGCTGGTATGGCGTTCGAGGCTCTCAATCATGCCGGTCACGAAAAAGCCGATATGCTGGTTATTCTTAACGACAATGATATGTCGATCTCGAATAACGTTGGTGCTCTGAACAAGTACTTCACCCGTATCTGGTCGAGCCAGACCTACTCTGCTATGCGTGAAGGCAGTAAGCGTGTTCTTGAGAATATTCCGGCCGCCTGGGAGTTCGCCAAGCGCACAGAAGAACACATGAAAGGCATGGTGGCACCAGGCACTCTGTTTGAAGAACTTGGCTTCAATTATTATGGCCCGGTCGATGGTCATGACCTGAACGAACTGGTGGCGACACTCGCGAGTCTCAAGAAACTCAAAGGTCCACGCTTTCTGCACATCGTGACCCAGAAGGGCAAAGGTTTTACTCCTGCGGAAGAAGAGCCGATTCGCTACCATGCGCTGAAGGCCCAGAAAGGCGGGCCAGCAAAAGCTTCGAAGCCAAGCTATTCCAATGTATTTGGCCGTTGGTTATGTGACGTTGCAGCTCAGGATGAGCGCCTGGTTGGTATTACGCCGGCGATGCGTGAAGGTTCAGACCTGATTCGTTTTTCGCAGGAATTTCCTGACCGCTACTTCGATGTCGCTATTGCTGAGCAGCACGCTGTGACGCTGGCAGCGGGTATGGCCTGTGAACAGGTAAAGCCTGTCGTCGCTATTTACTCGACCTTCCTGCAGCGCGCATACGATCAGCTGATTCATGACGTCGCGCTTCAGGACCTCGATGTACTGTTCGCCATCGACCGCGCGGGGCTGGTGGGCGAAGATGGCCCAACGCACCACGGCGCGTATGACCTCAGTTACCTTCGGTGCATTCCTAAGATGGTCATCATGACGCCATCGGATGAGAACGAATGTCGCCAGATGCTGAATACCGGTTATCTGCACGAAGGCCCGGCCGCTGTTCGCTATCCGCGAGGTTCTGGCACAGGGGCTGCCATCGATGCGCCACTTGATGTGTTGCCTCTGGGGAAAGGCGTTATTCGTCGCGAATCGCAAAGCAAGAAGGTCGCTATCCTGGCGTTTGGTGCGCCTCTATCTGCGGCGTTGAAAGTCGCTGATGTCGCTGATGCAACGGTCGCTGATATGCGCTTTGTGAAACCGATGGATGATGCCTTGGTAGCAGAGCTGGCAGAAACGCACGACCTGTTAGTGACGGTTGAAGAGAACGCCCGCATGGGGGGAGCAGGCTCTGCTGTACTCGAGTCGCTGGCTCATCAGGGGCTTAAGTCGACGGTTGAAGTTCTCGGTATTCCGGATACCTACATTGAGCACGATTCACCGACCCAGCAGCATATTGTTGCGGGTATTGATGAGTCCTCTATTCTCGCAGCGATCCGACGCCACCTCCCTCAAGACTGATTACAGTGATCGTAAACACGCTCTAAGTGTCTGATTAGTCACTCGTTATTTGCCCCTTACGGCGGGCGCTTCACAGCGAAGCTGCTTAACTGAATGAAGGTTCAGTTCCGGAGGGGTTCATGCCGCTGCGACGCCAGTTTACCGCTATCTCTGCACTGATAATCGTGACTTTATGTGGTTACGCATGTTCTGCATTGTTCGGCCCCTTGTCTCCGGCAGCAAGTGCAGGGCTGGTGCTCTTTTCTGCGTTAGTTATCTGGCGTGTGTCTGCCTGGTGCCGGAGACGAGCTGAGGCGCAGATCGAAATGCAGGCTCACTCAGCTGAGCGCCTCGCCACGTTAGGTGAAGCTGCCGCTGGCATTGGTCATGAAATCAACAATCCACTCGCCTACATCCACAGCAATTTGCACGGCCTGAATGAAGATATCGAGGCCTACAACGCCTTCATCAGTGTTCTTGATAGCGCCTCTGATCACCTCGAAATCCGCAACCCGTTTTATCAGAAAGCACTGGCTGCTTATCACAACCTTGATGTCGCCGAAGTCTGTAAAGGCGCTCCGGAGCGTCTGAAAGACTGTCTCGAAGGTATCGCCCACATTGAGCGTATCGTCGCTGATATGCAGACCCTCAGTCGTCGCAGTGACGCCAGCATGCAGGTTGCTGATATCAATACGGATCTGCAGGCCGTCTTCAATGTCATCCGAAGCAGACTTCCGGCGAATGTAAATCTTGAGTTGGAGCTGGTCTCCGCTCCGTTGATGCTTTGTCACCCTTCGCGCTTCGCCCAGGTGATCATGAATATGATGATCAATGCATTGCACGCAATTGATGTGGGGCCCGGTGTCGTCAGTATCCGTCAGTATCACCGCGGAGATATCTTCTATACTGAAATCTCAGATACCGGGTGCGGAATGTCCCCGGAAGTACAGGCCCGTATTTTCGAGCCATTTTTTACGACTCGTGCAGAAGGTAAAGGCACGGGCATAGGTCTGGCCTTGTGCTACAAATTAATAGAAGAGCATCAGGGGACTATTTCAGTAGATAGTCGTGTGGGTGAAGGCACCCGTTTCACTCTGGCGCTACCCGTTCGCAATGGAGAGAAAGACCATGTCAATTGAAACCACAGGCCGGGAGAAGAGTGGCCGGTTACTGCTGGTCGATGATGAGCAGGGTGTCTTGCAGGCCCTGAAACGACTGTTCTACCGCCACTACGACGTTGTGTTGGCAAATGGCGGTGAAGAAGCACTCAGCATTCTCGAAACTGATTCATTCGATATGATTATTTCGGACATGCGCATGCCTGGTATGTCCGGTGCAGAGCTGCTGAAGTCCTGCTTTGAGCAATACCCGGCGATGATTCGCGTCTTGTTGACCGGGTATTCTGATCTTGATTCAGCTATCAAGGCCGTGAATGAAGGCAACATCTATCGTTATATCTCGAAACCCTGGGACAACGACCAGCTCAGGGATATGGTTACTGAGGCACTTGAATCCAAAGAGCTGAAGTCGGCTAATCAGCGCCTGAGCGCACACATCGTTGAGCAGAATGATGAGCTGGCGAGACTTAACCGTGAGTTGCAGGCGAAATATGAAGCCTCCTCGGATGCGGTGGGCGAAGCCGAAGCAAAGCTTCAGGATGCGTATAAAACCCTGAGGCACGAGTTTGATGCCATGGTGCATATTCTTGTCGGCAGTATGGAAGATCGCCTTGGTATGGAAAAAGGCTCTACTGAACGTTTTGCTGAGCTGGTTCGTTCGTTCGCTAAAAATTCGGGGCTTGATGAAGCTCAGATTAACGATACCTATTACGCTGCACTTCTGAAAAATCTCGGAAAAATGTCGCTGTCAGATTCCGTTCTGAATAAAGCCATTCCGCAGATGAGTAATGCCGAAAAACAGGAATACGCGCGTTTCACCATTAACGGTCAGACATCTCTGATGCTGCTTGAGCCACTGCAGAATGCTGCCAATATCATCCGCTCGCACATGGAGCTTTATAACGGTAAGGGCTTTCCTGATCGCCTTGCCGGAGATGCAATCCCTAAGCCCTCACGGATACTGCGCATAGTGTGCGATTACGCAGAGTTGCAGCGCGAGAGCAACTTCCTGGGCGAGCCTCTCAGCGAGAAAGACGCCCGAGTGTATCTTCTGAAGCTGGCCGGGCAACGCTATGACCGGGAGTTGGTGGATATCTTTGCTGAAACTCTGGAAACCTACGACGGCGGTGCGATCTCCAGCATGGAACGTCTGAATATCGCGGATGTGAAAGAAGGAATGATCCTCGCGGGCAATCTGGTCAGCCCCGGAGGTGCCGTGCTGCTCTCAACCGGGACTCAACTAACGGAGCGTCATGTCGCCAAACTACAGGCATTGATGCGTCAGTTTGAAGGGCACGAAATCTTCGTGCACGTAAGAAAGCCGCCACAGGATGAAGAGTAGCCTGAGACGGCGAACGATTATGCTTCTGGCTCGTCGTCCTGATGCGTCGAGAGGTAGTGCCCCAGCTTACTGGCTTTCGTGTTGAGATAGCCATTGTTGTGGGGGTTGCGGCCCACTTCGATGGCGACCCGCTCTTCGATGGTAACTCCGGCATCACCCAGAGCTTTCACTTTACGCGGATTGTTGGTCATCAGACGGATAGATGTGACACCAAGATGTTTCAGCATCGGTTGGCACATGCCGTAGTTTCGCATGTCAGCGCCGAAACCCAGTTGCTCGTTGGCCTCTACCGTGTCTGCGCCCTGATCTTGAAGATTATAGGCTTTCACCTTATTGAGAAGACCGATGCCACGACCTTCCTGTCGCAGGTAAAGGACAACGCCACGGCCGGCTTCCGATACCGAACGCAGAGCTTCTTCCAGTTGGTAACCGCAGTCACAACGCATGCTGAAAAGCGCATCGCCCGTCAGACATTCAGAATGGGCACGCAAGAGCACCGGCTCGCCGTCATCCAGCGTACCCATGGTCAGTGCGATGTGTTCTTTCCCTGTTTCTGCTTCCTCAAAACCATGCATGGTAAACACACCGAAAGGTGTTGGCAGCTTACATGAGGCGACGAAATTGATGTTCAAGGGGCTTACCCTCTGAGTAAAACAGGGCGCGTATTCTATCAGCAGGTGCTCTTATTGCCTAATCTCTGAGCGGAACAGGGTGTTTCTTTGCGTAACCCAGGTTGACGCCACGGTCGATGTAGCCGCTAATAGGCGTCGGGTGGCGTTTTCTTTACCTGCCTGTTATTCAGGATGAGTATGAGATTCTATATAACTACATTATTTTCCATGTTTCTTGCGGCGCCTGTGGCCGCCTGGGCTGCGGTTGACCGTACCGCAGTTGTTTCACTGTTAGAGCGGGAATGGGGCGAACTTCAGTCAGTGGTGGCGGGGGTTCTCGGGGCCTGGGCGCTACTTATTCAAGGCATGCCGAGCGGCGAAGAACTCAGCATCATTGCGCGCACAGGGCTGCCTCTATTGCTGCTGTGGCCACTGCGATCACTGTCGCGCTGGTTGGCAGCGTGGCTGACGGGCTACCTTCGTGGGCTGCACAATCAGTTGGTGTCAGGGGACATCAAACATAAAGGTCTGCGTGCGCTGACCCGCTTTGTTACCAGTATTACTCCTCTGGTGCCCTGGTTGCTCTTTCTCTGGGTGGCGTTGCTAGTGCCTGTATTCCCCTCAGCGGAGGCCGGACCGGGCGGGGCTCTGCCACTTCTCTATGTTGTGTACGTTGTTTATGTGCTGGTGAATCTGTCTTTAGAGTGGTTTCTGCTCAGCGCATGCCAGGGGGCGGGTACCTATCTGAATGGCGAGACAACCGAGCTTTTAGAGCAACGCTCTCATTCTGTGACCTCGCTTCTGTTACTGCCATGGGTGGTCATCACCTTGTCGGAGTACCTGCTGCAAAGCACGGCAGTGAGTCACTTAATTGGAGCTCTGGTCTGGCTGTTCAGCTGGTTAATGCTGAGTTACCTGCTGCACTTCTATCGCGAGCCGCTGGTCACCAACCTGAAGCGTCTCACGCCAGAACGTTTTGATCCGATTATCGAGCCGCTCGCGGCCGGACGCATTACGGTGTTCTTACTGCCTTTGCTGATTCCGCTGAATCTGGTGCTGTTTTTCCGCGCATTTATGGAACAGCTGCTGGGCGAGTTTGCCTGGTATCAACGTCTCAGTGCGCGTTGGTTCCGCATGCGTAATCAATTACAAGAAGATGCCGAAGAGTCTGACGTCGCAGAGTGCACCGATGAGAATTATCTGCGCTGGTTTGAGAGTTACGGTGAGGGCGATTATCCGATTATCAACACCGGGCTCAGTGATGTTTTTCAGCGGTACTACAGTGCCTGGAATGCAGATCGCGGCGACGACAACGTACTCCTGATGACGGGCGAACCCGGCATTGGTAAAAAGTCGGCGGTAAAACGCTTCTGCAAAGAAGTTGGCGCCGCAGATCAGAACGTTCGCATTGCAATGTTGGATATTCCTGCACGGACACTGGATGCCAATACCCTGTTTAGCTTGGTTGGCGAGCAGATTGGTGTTGATCTGACGGATGGCCCGGCTGCGCTGGCGAATGCCAATGAAACACTCGAACCGACTCTGTTGGTTCTGAATAACGCCGAACACCTGTTCCTTGCTGATGTCGGTGCGTTAGATGCGTGGCAGGCACTGCTCAGCCTCACCAATGCCCGCGCAGGTAATCTTTTCTGGATGATAGTGATGAATAATCAGAGCTGGGCATATCTCTGTAATGTGTTTGGTCGCGATTATCAGATGCGTAATGTCGTTCGGGTGAAGCGCTGGACTCAGGCCGAAATCCGGTCTTTGATTTTATCGCGCAACCAGCAGAGCGGTTACCGCCTTCGTTATGATGATGTTTTGATGGATACACGGGCGCCAGCAAATAATTCATTGCGCAATGCCGAACAGAGATACTTCAGTTTGCTGTGGGATGCGAGTCGGGGTGTTCCGGTGACCGCCCTGCGTCTCTGGCAAGAGTCTGTTACAACCCGCAGGAATGAAGTGACAGTGAGAGTGCCGCGAATTCCCTCCGGGAGCAGAATCGAAAAGTCTGGCTCAAACCAGTCGTTTATTCTGGCGGCGATTGTGACACACGGCACACTGAATACTGCTGAAATTATGCGGGTAACCAATCTCTCCGAGAACGTCGTGCGCTTTTCACTTAAAGCAACGTTGGAGGATGAAATCGTCGAAAAAGGAGAGGATGGGCGTTATAGAATTACAGCGCTCTGGTACCACACCGTTGTCAGTATTCTTAACAGGATGAACATGTTGCATGAATGATACCAGTGGTCTTGTTGATGGCCTGCTGAGTGTTGCAGGTATTTTTAATTTCTACGCTATCTTCCTGTTATTTTCGGGTGGCGTTGCACTTTGGGCATTAGCCAAAACACTGAATAATGTCAGTAATCGCCTGATGGAAAAAATTCCGGCGCGGCGATTTTTTATTCTTCAGATTTCGACGCTACTGAGTTTCGCACTCTACATATTTGGTACGGTCGGTTTACTGATCGGAGTTTTGCAGCCGCCGAAAGAATTGATATTCGCTGCAGCAGGCTCTGTCGCTGTTGCGCTGGGTTTTGCGCTGAAAGATATCGCGGCGTCGCTGGTTGCGGGTATTTTATTGCTCTTTGATCGCCCGTTCCGGGTTGGCGACCGTGTCAGCTTTGGCGACACCTACGGTGAAATTGTCTCCATCGGGTTGCGTACTGTTCGTCTGGTCACGCTGGACGATAACCTGGTAACGATTCCTAACTCCCGCTTTATTACCGACGTCGTGTCGTCAGGTAATGCAGGCGAACTCGACATGATGGTGGTGACCGATTTTCATCTTGCGCTGGATGCTGATATCCCATGGGCACGGAAACTTCTTGAAGAAGTCGTAGTGACCAGCCGTTACGCCTACCTTAAGAAACCGGTCTCATTCGTTGTCGAAGAGCTGGAGGTTGCGCATATGCTGGCCATCCGTTTGCGAGTTAAAGCGTATGTACTGGATGTCAGGTATGAAAAAGCGTTTCAGAGTGACATTGTGCTGCGTGGCACACAGTTGCTGAATGAGCATAAAATTGCACGTCCAAAAGTCTCATCAGAGAGTGCATGATGTTGTACCTTATTCTCATTGTTATCGTTCTGGCGGTCATGTATCTGCCCGGTTTATGGGTGAAGTCTGTGCTCAAAAAGCATAATCATGAGCGTAGTGATTTCCCGGGAAATGGCGCAGAAATGGCGAGACACCTGTTACAGAAACTGAATATCGACGACGTCAAAGTAGAGATTACAGAACATGGTGATCACTATGATCCACAGGATAAAGCGGTACGGCTGACGAAAGATAAATTTGAGGGACGCTCACTGACCGGGGTTGTTGTGGCAGCTCATGAAGTAGGACATGCGATTCAGCACCACAATAATGAGAGTTTGTTTACCTTACGTAGTGGCCTCGCCCGCTTGAGCTGGATCGTCAGTAAGGCCGCCCCCGTGTTTCTGGCTGCGACCCCTTTGCTGATCTGGATTAACCCGGCGCTCTCCCGCTGGACTCTGATCGCAGCGGTTGGCTCCATGCTTATTGGCGTTCTCGTTAACCTGGCTACCTTACCGGTCGAATGGGATGCCAGTTTCGGTAAAGCACTGCCCATGCTCGAAGAGGGCCAGTATTTCAGTCAGAGTGATATGGGCTCAGCGCGCCACATCCTGATCGCCGCAGCGATGACCTACGTTGCGGCATCCCTTGCCAGTCTGCTGAATCTGGGTGTGCTTGCGCGGTTGCTCAGGCGTTAAACAGGCGCTCATGGACGTTGAAGCTTTAAGGTTCGGGCGTTAGTCTTACAGGTGTCTTTTATCTATGGTGGTTTTATGCAGTTTCTTCGAAATATATTAGTGCTTTCGTTTTCACTTTTCATGGGTGTTGGTGCCTTTGCGGAAGAGCTCAAGCCCGCGGACGTTGTTCCTGTTGTGAATGGTGAGGTCTATTCACGAATCGCGCGTGTTGAAGGTGAAGAAGGCGTCACGTCATTGCAGTACATCAGGCCGAATGAAGAGTTTAAAGCATGGACCAATACGGTTATCTATGCGAACTACCGAATTGAAGACATTGGAGATGACCCACAGAAAGTGGCTGTTCGCCTTGTAGAGGGACTACAGGCTCTGAATCCCGGTGCAAAGTATCAGCTGGTGGGGGATGAGAAAGGAAAGGTCGTACTTCTGGACTTTCTCTCATGGCCACCGAATCGCCAGTATATGGAACTGAGCGTGTACCGTATTCAGAAAGATGAAGCAGGTGAAGGAGTATTTACTGTACAGATGTCAGTACGCATGCCTTTTTACACCGAGATGACCGAAGAACTAGCCACCAAACTAAAAACTCTGCGTGGCTCGTTGCTTCAACAGACCATCCAGTTTGATATGAAGAAAGTCATTTCATTGTTAAAATCTCAGCGCCCATCTGCTGATAACTGATCATGACACAGCGCCTCGTCATCATCTCTGATGAGCCAGAGGAAGACCTGACGGAGCAGCTGGTTGCAGCGGCTCATACACATGCGCTGGAGCCGATTGTTATCGAGCCGGCGCTGTTTGATCACGTTGCGTCACCGGTACTGAATTACGGTGATCTTCTGTATCGGGTTGCTATTACGCATGAGTCTTGTGTGATCGAGCAACAGCTCGTGCATCCGGGCGTAGCAACCTGTTATCGCGAAGCGTTGGGGGCTTTTCTCATCTGGGATAACCAGACACTTTTCCTTTCTCGCAATGGTATTGAAACGCCTCGTACCTTTCATGCGATGACAACAGACAGAGAAGAACTAAAGCGCAGAGTTGAGGCGTTGGGCGGTCTTCCTGTTATTTTCAAAGTGCCCGGAAAATCACTGGGCGTTGGTGTTGTTCGTGTGGATAACTGGCCAACCTTCTATTCAGTCGTCGATGCACTTGAAAGCGCGCATGGTCAGTACGTTCATCTGATGGCATGCGTCGAACCAGCAGAGCACTGGCGCATGCTGGTGGTCGGTGGTGAGGTCGCTGCTGCCTATCAGAACATCCCGCAAGAGGGTGACTTCAGAACCTGCGTCGACGAAGACAAAAAAGAGTGTTTTACCACCCCTCCACCTGAGTCAGCGAAAAAGCTCGCGATCGATGCCTGTGAAGTCCTGGGGCTGGAATTTGGTGGGGTTGATGTGCTGGTGCATAGCTCGGGCAGGGAATACGTTCTAGAAGTTAACTTCCCTTGTTACTTTGCTCATCCGAAGCACGCAATCAACCTGGACGTTGCGGACCGCTTAGTAAGTTACCTCAAACAAAAAGGCCAGCGGCTCAAGGAGCAGCTGGCCGGTTAAGCGCGACAGATTCTTACTGCACCGCTTTGCGCTTAGATTCCTGCTGGGCCCGCTTCGCTTTTTTCTCCATCGCCGCCTCACGTTGCTGAGTCGCTTTACTGCGCTTCTCCGCGGCTTGCTTGGTCGCCTGCTTCTTGCGTTGCTCAACGACCTTCTGTTGGCCGGCTTTCTGATCCTGCTCAGAGGCCTTGCGCTTTTCGACGACTTTTCGCTGCTGCTCAGACGCTTGCTTGCGGCGTTGTTCCATCGGGCGTTTCAGCTCTGCGGCATCCGAGTCGGCTGCAGGGTTAGTCTCCAGCGAAATATCCCGATTCGCAAATACCTGTGGCGCATTCATGAGAGCGGTAGCACCGAGCGCCCCCATCATGACTTTACTCATGGCCTCACGACGATTCAGCAGCGCCGGATGTGGAGTTGATGACGGCGGAGTCACTCGCTCAGAAAGCGCATTCTGATCTGCCAGGCGATCAAGGGCTGCCCAGCATTCCTTAACAGAAATGCCAGCATCACTGGCCAGCGTCTCAATTGCGCGGCTGCCGTCGGCAAGACGCCACACGGAATAAGCCACCGGGTCGGCCTGTTTAAGAGAGTCTTGAGTGTCGCCGGTGACTACCGAAGCAACAGGAAATACTGATTGTGTCATGGGAAGTTCCTCATACCCCAGAATATGTCGTCAAAGAACATACCACTAAATGGCATCAGGATCATGACACCTGAAGCACAATCACCCGTTTGGGTGATCAGCGTTTTATAGAATGGCCTGAAAATAGCCAGGAATCAGACCAAAGCGGTTGTTAATTGCACGACCACAAGGCCGAAGATACCGGCGATCACATCATCAATCATAATACCGAAGCCGCCATGAACCTTGGCGTCCAGCCATTTGATAGGCCACGGCTTGATGATGTCAAAGAAGCGGAACAGCGCAAACGCATAAGCCAGCCACAGCAAATCAGTGCCTAAATTGCCCGACATTGGTAGCCACAACAACGTAATCCACACCCCGATCCACTCGTCCCAAACGATACCGCCGAAGTCATGCACGCCCATATCGCGAGACGTAATCTCGCAGATCACCACACCAAAAGCAAAGCCTGCGAGCAAAACACCGATATAAGGCAAGGTCGGGACCCCCTGTAATAAAAACCACCATACCGGCAGCGCAGCCAACGTACCCCAAGTGCCCGGAGCCTTCTTCGCCAGACCAGAGCCCAGGCCAAACGCCAACAGGTGAATCGGGTTTTTCATATCAGGAGGTGTCATAACATACTCAGCACAGATCAAAACGTACTAGAGAGTATACCGACAAACACGCAATGTAGGAGGGGATCTTATCCCCGAACAACTTAACCCAATAAGTCTAATGGACTCGACGTCCCAGCAAAATGCTGACCGATCACATGCGTATAAATCTGGGTCGTTGCTACATCGCTGTGACCGAGCAACTCCTGAACCGTTCGAATATCACGACCACTGCCCTGATCCAAATAACAGTGAAAAAATAAGACGATCCCGCTTATTACAAACGTCGAGCAGTTGCCCTACCTCACTCGTTGATAACACAGTGGGCAAGTGCCGCGGACGGCTGGCAAATGAAAAGCCGATATCCCCCAAAGGTTGGTTCAGATATTTGTTGTAAAGGAAGGCAAGGGCATTCAAGGCGACCTTCTGAGTGTTAATCGCAACATCACGCTTATTCGCCAGAAAACTCAGAAACATCACCACATGGTCGGGCCCAAGGGTCGAAGGATGCTGCAACCGATGGAAGCGGATATAGAACCTGATCCAATAGATATACGTATGTTCAGTACGAATACTGTAGCCATGAAGGCGCATATACTCGCGCACCTCAGTCAGAAATCTACTCTTAGCGATCCTGGCCTCCAAATGTAAAGATATACTGTTTAAATATACAGTATATTTTGCGATTTTCCAGAAAGTATGGCACGCTTTACATTCGTGCTTGCGCGGTTTGCCGGGCGATAGTACCTTAAACAGTAGACGAATCAGATACTTACAAACTTGGTTTACAAGTTTATGTGCGCACGTATATCGAAATAACAGGCGTGCGCGTTTTTCTGAAAGGGAGATTTGAGTTATGGAAGATTTCTCAATGGTGTCAATAAGTTACTGGGGAAACCTCGAAAGAGTGTTCCAGGATAAACGCGCATGCACACTAATAACCTGTTATGTTTCCTAATTTGAACAGTGAAGATTATGGATAGTCTCTTTTCGTGTAATCCTGATTGTAGTATTGAAAACTTAATGGCTCTTGATTGGCTAGCTGTATTAGGTTTTTTCCTTGTTATCTATCTAGTTTCTACTGTATGGAGAAAATGGGCTTTTAGCCGGAACAAATACCCAGAAACTTCAATCAAGTGGCATGTGCCCAGATTTATTTATATCGCTACAGTCTTTTCGCTAGTATCAATGCCTACTGTTTGGTGGCTGTTTGGTTATACTGGCGCTAAAATATTCGGGAAATTTATACTTCCAGAGTCTGTACTTGTTCTATACATACTATGGGCATTAGGTCCCGATAAACATAACAAGTCACTGAAAAGTGACGCTAAAAAACGCGCACTTTAGTGGAGCGTTATATTTACAAATGCCCCACCTTCACATAAATCAATGCGCCATCTTCTTTCGTAAAGGGCGTATGCTGGCTCATGTGGGGGTTACGAAGCCAAGTGCCTTTGGGATATTGGCCATGCTCATCGTAAAACGTGCCTTCCAATACAAAGATTTCCTCCCCTCCCCAATGGTTGTGCGATTGAAATTGAGTGTGAGGTGACCATTTAACTAAGGCGACCTTCTCACCTTTAAACTCATGTAACGGCATCACCGTTAGCCCATCTACAAGCCCTTGGTGCCACGGGTGGTTTTGAGTGTCTATCATTTTTTGCTCTGTGTCGTCCTGATCAAATTGATGTAGCTTTACCAATATAGTTGCACCCTCTTTACCTATATTTGGTGTGTGAGACGTACCAATTGGATTGCGCACATAGCTCCCCTTTGCGCAGTTCTGATGCTCGTCCGAAAACACACCATCAAGCACTAAGAATTCTTCTCCACCACTATGAGAGTGTGACGAAAACGCGGTGTGTGGTGCATAACGAACGATAGAGGTCGCTCGTGCAACCTCATCTCCAACGCGATCAAGCATCATGCGCTCAACGCCAGGCATAGGAGAATCAACCCACTTATAGTCGGCGGGTTGAATTACTACACGTTGCTTGAAATCAGCATTGATTAAGGTAGTCATATTGACCTCTAATAAAGATTGTTGCCTAATTTCTGCCAGCAATAACGCCGCCGTCAACGTCCCAAATCGCGCCTGTTATCCAGCTTGCACTCTCGTTCAAAAGAAACATGATAGCGTTGGCAACGTCATCTGGTGTACCAATACGACCAATGGGATGGAAGCTGTCAAAACCTGCAAGGGCATCGTCCATTTCTGCTGGATCGATAAAAGTTTCGTAAATTGGCGTTTTCACTACCGCAGGTGACACTGCATTTACCCTAATACTATGGTCGGCTAGTTCCATTGCCATATGCTGCGTTAACGCGTGTAATCCTGCTTTTGCCATGGAATAAGCAGAAGAAGGGGTTGCTTTGATCGCTTGCTTTGCCCACATTGAACCAATATGAACAATGGAACCACCTCCATTGTTACTCATATTTTGGGATACGGCTTGGCTTATAAAAAAGGTAGCCCGATTCAGTACAGCATAAGCATCATAATCCTCTAATTCGTGTTCCAAATATGGCTTAGGGTTGAAGTAGCCTGCCGAATTAACAAGGTATTGGATATGCCTTTCGTCCGAGTTTATCGCTTGAATCACTCTGTCAACATCTTGTTGCTCATAGAGATTGGCTTGTAATGTCTCAATATTAATATCATTGCTCGCTATTGCGGTTAACTGAGACTTGGCCGACTCCAGCTTTTCAGCGTTGTTGCCTAAGATAATAACACTGGTCCCTTGAGCGACGAGTTGTTTTGCTGTTGCCAGCCCCATTCCGCTCGAACCACCGATGATTAATGCGATGTTTGAAGTTGTCATAGATTTTCTCCGATATATGTTAAGGTACGGAGAGAATTTATCGAATCACTGTGGCGTTAAAAAGTAAGTACAAATTGGTAAGGTAGGTACTTTTTGGTACATCTTTATGAAAGATAGAGAAAAAAAATATTTGAGAAAAACTGCACCTACTGAAAGTGCAAAGATAGTGGAGACTATTTATGGCTGTAAATGGTCTCTTACGGTTTATCAGCTCTTGGCTGATGGAATCAATCGGCCTGGTGAAATGGTGCGCAGCATTGAAGGTTTAACCACTAAAGTTCTGAACCAGTGCCTACGTAAAAATACGGAGTTTGGGATCTTGGAGCGGATTTCTTACAATGAGGTGCCACCGAGGGTGGAGTACGAAGTCACTGATTTCGGAGCCAAATTTATGAAAGTGCTTGATGAGCTTGAAAAACTACAACGTGAAATTGAAAATAAAATATAACAAGCGCGTCAATTAGGACGCTCGCGAGCTCGCGCCTATTACGCGGGCGTTATGCACTTGGCTCAGTAGTGATAACGTAGTTGTGCAATAAGAATGGATTCTTGATGAATTTTATAAACTATTCGATGCTCGTCGTTAATGCGTCGAGACCAATACCCAGAAAGGGCATGTTTCAAAGGTTCAGGCTTTCCAATTCCTTCGAACGGTTCTCGTTGGATTTCTTTGATGTCAACGAACGTGCAGAGCAACAGGAGCTATTACCAGTACTGATCAAAGTGTATCCAACGGGTCAACATCCACATGCCACCGCACTTTATTGAATCCCTTCAAGGTCTGAAGCTGTTTTAGTGCAGCATCCAGTGTCTGGTGCAGGGCTTTACGTTCGCTGCAGAACACTTGCAGCTGAAAACGATAGCGGCCATTTCGTCGCTCCATAATCGCAGGCACAGGCCCAAGCAATGTTACCGGAGCATCTTTCTGGCCGTATTGTTTTAACCAGTGTTGGAGTATGTGGCGGGCCTGCTCAAGAAATCGCTGCGCGGTTCCTCTGTCTTCACATTCGCTACGCAGCATGGCCATGTGGGAGTAAGGCGGTAGTTGTTGATCTAAGCGCTCGCGTAATATCGACAGTGCTAACGCGTGATAACCGTCATCTATTAACAGGTTGAGTTGCGGATGGTCGGCATACAGGGTCTGAATCCAGACATCGCCGGGGCTTTCTGCGCGCCCGGCCCGCCCTGCAACCTGCTTAATTAATTGTGCTGAGTGCTCCATGCCCCGGAAATCCGCACTGAACAATCCAGCATCGCTGTCGAGAATGACCACAAGCGTCACATCCGGAAAATGATGCCCTTTGGCCAGCATTTGCGTGCCAACCAGAATGCATGGGTCACCGGTATGAATTTCTTCGAACAAATCATCAAATGCCTGTTTGGTGCGCACGGTATCACGGTCGACACGCTTGACCGGCGTCTGTGGAAATAATGCAGACAGGTGATCTTCAATGCGCTCTGTGCCCTGACCGATCGGTTCTATGTCTGGCGAATGGCAGTCAGGGCACACTTTCGGCACCGGCTGCTGATAATCACAGTGGTGGCAATGCAGGTGCGGAGGATATTGGTGCAGTGTCATGCGCGCATCGCAACGTCGGCATTCTGCGTTCCAGCCGCATTGTTTGCAGGCGAGTAGTGGTGCAAATCCCCGGCGGTTTAAAAATACTAATACCTGCTTGCCCCGGTTCAGGTGTTGTTGCATCGCGCTGAGTACCGGTTCGGCGAAACCGTGAACCAGTGGTTGATGCAGAATACTGTGCAGCTTCATACCCGGCGGTCTCGCATTGCCAGCGCGGCGGGTCAGTTTCAAATGAAGGTACTTACCCGTTAATGCGTTATGAAGTGTCTCCAGCGATGGCGTCGCCGAGCCAAGCAGAACAGGCACTTGTGCCTGATGGGCGCGAACCAGTGCAAAGTCACGCGCCGAGTAGCGCAGACCATCCTGTTGCTTGAAAGAACCATCGTGCTCTTCGTCCAGGATAATCAAACCCAAGTCTGGTAATGGCGTGAATACTGCTGAGCGTGTGCCAATCAGAATGCGTGCCTGGCCTTCACGCGCCTGTCGCCAGCCCTGAAGTCGTTCGCGGTCATTGAGCCCGGAATGCAGCAGGGCAACCGGAACATCAAAGCGTTCCTGAAAGCGCCGCACCGTTTGTGGTGTTAAGCCGATTTCGGGCACCAGCAGCAGTGCTTGTTTTCCCTGTTGAATCACTTGTTCGATCAGCTGGAGGTAGACTTCGGTTTTACCAGATCCTGTCACGCCCTCAAGCAGGCAGGCTTTAAATTGCCCAAGTACGGCACTGACTTTATTTACGGCTGATGCTTGCTCTTCGTTTAACGTCAGTGCTGGTCGAACCGATTCTGGTAGTGCCGGGACAGGTAATCGCGTCTGCTCTTCAATTAAGCCGAGTTCGGTCAGCTTACGGCACTGGGCAAGCGAGAAGCCCTGAGCTGTCAGAAACCGATGAGTAATGTATTCCTGCCGTTGAAACTGTTGCCACAACGCCTGCTGCTTACTGCCTTTGAGGGCGGGCTCGGTATCGGGCGGAGGGATACGTTGCCAGCCGCTTTCGTTGGCTTCGCTTAGCTTAGCGCCGCGCCGCAGCATGGTAGGTATCCAGTGTTCCAGCACGTCCCCGAGGCTGTGGTGATAGTAATCAGACATCCAGCGGGCAAGACTCAGGTCGCGCGGCGCGAGTAATGGTGCATCATCGAGCCGTGCTAACAGGGGTTTGAGCTTGTTTGCGGGAACTTCACTGGTGTCACGGGTGCCTAAAACAATGCCAGTGAGCAATTGTTTGCCAAAGTCTGCACGAACCCGCTGTCCGGGCTGGTAGTTTTCTCGGGCGTCACCCTCTACCGGCAGGTAGTCAAAGGTGCGTAACAGGGGGACGGGCAGAGCGACGTCGACAACATAAAAGGACATGAAAAAGCTTGCTGATACGGAATGCTCTGGTATTATGCGCGTCCTTATTGCCCTTGCAAGGGTATATTGTATCTATAACAAGCCAGTAGCGCGGTGCATACCGATATTGGGCCCGGCCTGAGAGATCAGGCGAAAAGAGTGGTCCCCGGGATGTGGCGGCGCGAAGACTGTGAGGTGATTTATGAAAGACGGTATTCATCCTGAGTACGCTACCCTGGAAGCAACCTGCTCTTGCGGTAACGTAGTTAAGACTCGCTCGACCAAGCCAGGCACTATGTACCTGGACGTATGTTCTGCATGCCACCCGTTCTACACTGGTAAGCAGAAAGTTCTGGATACTGGCGGTCGTATCGACAAGTTCCAGAAGCGTTTCGGTGGCTTCGGCGGTAAGAAGTAATCGACGCGTTCTGAAGAAGCCCGCTTTTTGCGGGCTTTTTTGTGCCCGTCGTTTGTGCGCTGATCATCTATCTGAAAGTGCTTACTGACCACATTGCGCTCTGGTATCGGAGCATTCTGATTTGATATTCTGACACACAGTCGGGACGGCCCGGCCAGCACGTCGCTGAACACCACTGGACGGCCAGTCACCCTGAAACCTATGGGAGACTGACATGCAACGACGCACTACCCTCAAGAATCAAACACCCCTTCGCCAGTTTTCATCCATTCCTGTGATCGATATTTCGGGTTTGTATTCCACCGTGTCTGCTGAGCGACACGCTGTTGTGGCGGATATCCGCAATGCGGCGAGAGACGTTGGCTTTTTCTATATATCCGGACATCAGATTCCTGACGATGCCACTGATGATCTGATCGCAGCTGCTAAGCAGTACTTTGCTCAGCCTTATGAGCAGAAAATGCAGAACTACATTGGCTTGTCACAGAATCACAGTGGCTATGTCCCGGAGGGCGAAGAAGTCTTTTATAGCCCGGACCAGAACTCTGGTTCAGACAGGCCTCGCGATCAAAAAGAGGCGTACGACATTAACTACGACCTGAGTGACCTCAGTTACCAGCGGCCCATGCTTGGCCCTACGTTGTGGCCTGATAATGACGATTTTAAAGCGAAAGTAAGTCGTTACTACAACCACGGAACCGAGCTTGCAAAGGTTCTGTTCAGGGGTTTTGCTCTTGCACTTGGGCTGGAGGAGACCTTCTTTGATGGCAAGCTGATTCGCCCTCCTAACCAATTACGTTTAATTCATTATCCTTATGATCCCGAGGCGGAAGACGCTCAGGGTATTGGGGCGCATACGGATTACGAGTGTTTCACCTTGCTGCTACCCACCGCCGACGGTCTTGAAGTGTTGAATGGTGAAGGGCGCTGGATTGATGCGCCGGTGATTCCAGGATGCTTCGTCGTCAACATCGGCGACATGATGGAGCTACTGAGTAACGGTCGTTTCAGAGCGACGACGCACAGGGTGCGCAAGGTGAGGGAGGAGCGCTATTCGTTTCCGCTGTTCTGCACCTGTGATTACGATACAGTCATCGAACCCGCAATAGGCGCCATCGAAAGTACCGATAAACACTATGCGCCAGTAAAGTGCGGTGATCATTTGTACGCCCAGACCATTGATACATTCGCGTACCTTCAGAAACGGCTCAATTCAGGAAAAATAGAGCGCCCAGAGACACACCTTGATATCGGCTTTGGCCGGGAGGAGCAGGCGTTATGACGCAGTGGTTGGATAGCTTATCCCGTGTTGCGAACACACAAGGCACTGTCTGGCCATCGGGCTCTGTACCTGAATGGATGTGTGGAGCCTTCCGACGGCGCAGCATCAGCTTTGCAAACGGGTTAACCGATACTGATACTCGTGTCTTCTGGATTCAGTCGGGCGCTTTGACGATCGATCTGCGTTTACCGCTTGAGTACGAACAAAAGGCCGAGCCCGAGAATAAGGCGGATTACGAAGGCTGGTACGCCCACAGTATCTGGCGAAATAAGCTGCTCGATTGGCAGGGCGGTGTATCTTCGCTGAGTGAAAACCGCTGGCCAGAACCTGCGGAACTGAGGCGTGTCGGTAACTGCATGATGGAGTTTGCTCCAAGCGGTGCGTATGTCGAAGACTGGCGCTTGATGAATAGCGTACCAGGCCTGTTGGCAGGTCTGGAGTTTGTTTCTGAAGAAGACTTGAACACAGGTAGTAAACGCTCTGTGCAGGGAGCACTCATTATTGCCGGTGACCACATCGGTGGCGTTCTCAAAACTTCTGAAAATGACGTTATTACCGATGTCGGTGAGTGTGTGCAGGATGATTTCATTGTCCGGCACTCCCGCGATATTCACAGGGTAGGGCAGGCCATGTTCAGTCGGCTGTTCGAGGCCGACGACGGCGAGTTCATTTTTGATGCCCGGCAACCGGATTACCTGACGCTGCTGGCTGGTCAGAAAGCCTGGCTGTTTCGTATTGATACTCTTGTTCATGACTTTCAGTTCGCCCCAAACACATCTCAGCCTGAGAGTGCAGAGCGCTGGTTTCAACAATTTCGGGCGACGCTGGGCCGGTATCTGAGACGAGTGATGTGAGCGGGGAGTGAGTTCACATAGCCCATGGCGAGCAATTCCTCCAGTGCCTGCTATGCTTAAAAGTCAGGTAAAGCAGTTGGGTTCTGGAGCCTCCAATGGAAGACGAAAAAGAGTTTGATCTCAGTGAAGGGCAGCGCATTTCTCTGCTTGAACGAACGGTGTCTTTTAATCGTAAGGTTGTGATTGTACTTGTCGTGCTCTCTGTCGTTGGACTGTCAGCGTTATCAACCCTGGGTATTGTTTCTTTATTGAAAGAAGACGTTGCCTACGCGAAAGCCGCAGAACTGGAGCTGGTGAAAAAAGAAAACGAAGCTCTGCGCATTCAGATGGCTGCGTTTGAAAAGTCGCTGGTGCAATACCGTAAAATTATGGACACCAGTCAGGCGTCTGGTTTTAAGGAAATCCTGCTGGATCAGGAGCAGAGTTACCAGACGCACCTTAGCGCGTTAAAGCAGGGTATGCGTGATCTGGCGAAAATGATGCCGGGCTCACGTACATGGCTTGAAATGTATAACGAACAGATGGATATTGCATTGGAGGAAAGTCGCCAGCGTGTTCAGGAGCTGGCGGCCATTCAGACGTCAGAGCTGAGGAAAAAACCGGCAGCAACGACGCCCTGATTTAATTTGAGTCGTTAGCCTCGGTGGTCAGAAACAAAAGGATTGTGCTGACGTTCGTGGCCAAAGGTTGAGTTCGGACCGTGGCCACAAATAAATTCGATATCGTCGCCGAGCGGAAACAACTTATCGCGGATCGACGATACCAGCTCATCAAAATTCCCTTTCGGAAAATCGGTACGGCCAATCGAACCATTAAAGATAACGTCGCCGACCAGCGCTTTTTTACCCTCTTTATCGAAAAACACCACGTGGCCCGGTGTATGTCCGGGGGTATGGATGACTTCCAGGGTAATGTCTCCCACCGTGACGGTGTCGCCATCGTTCAGCCATTGATCGGGGGTGAAGGCTTCAGCCTGTGGAAAACCGAACATCATGGATTGCTGCGGCAGAGACTGAATCCAGAAGTCATCTTCTTTGTGTGGACCAATGACAGGAACATTCAGATCACGGGCAAGGCCCGCCGTGCCTCCGGCATGATCGATATGCGCGTGAGTTAACAGAATTTTAGTGGGTTTAGCGCCCATGCGCTCAAGCTGCGCTTTGATCTTGTTCGTCTCACCGCCCGGATCGACGACCGCGGCCTCGTTGGTGTTGTCACACATGAGAACAGTGCAGTTCTGCTCAAAGGCAGTGACAGGAACAATGGCGATCTTTAATGCCATGACGGCCTCCTTAAAATACTTCAACAACGTCGGGTGACTGACCCGCGAACTGCGGCATAGTCATGCCTGCACGCGCGTTAATATAGGTCGGATCAGTGACTGTGTACTGGCGGCCATTGTAAACGATTGAGTCTCCGTTCACCCGCCCGGTAAATTCGACGGCAGCGGCAACGTGTCCTGGGTAATCCAGCAAGACAACGGGCAGGCTGAGCAGGTCATGCACCAGCAGAGAGAAAAGTGCGGCTCTGTCTTCGCAGTCTGAGGCAGAATAATGGAGAGTTTCGAGCGGGAACAGGTAGTTTTCGGCGTTGAACTGCTGTTCGTCGGTCTGATACTCGAACGCGTTCTGGACAAAGTTAAGCAGGCGGTTAACCGCGACTTCTTCAGAGTGCCCCTGGAGTAATGGCTGTAGCTGCTTTGTGAGTTCTGCTCGTGTCGCTGCGGGCAGATCCAGAATAGGGTAGCGTGGCAGATTAAGCTGAGGCATTGAGTTCAGATAATTAATCTGTTCAACCGGATATGTGACAACGATATCGACGACCTTGTCACCCTCCTGATAACTGAGCGTTCTTTTGCGGATAGCACCCTCGCCGTTAAAGCGTTCTGGCATTTTGAAGGCGACCGGACGAGATGCAGTTTCGTGCTGTTTGCCGTAGGTATACACCTTACCTGCAATTCTGACATCGCCATTGAGTGGCAAGGCATAGTAGCGCTCACCGCCGAGTGTGAAGTAAGTAACGCCATAGACATCGTCGTCAGCGGGCATAAGCAGGTACAGGCGGTCGTTGTAGGCGAGGCGGGCATCGTAGCCGAGTTTTACGAGCATGAACCAGCTCAACATAATGCGGCTGTCTGCGTTGCGAGTAACGGCCTGAGCGTAATCTGATACGAGCCGGGCAGTCGCCCAGTCACTGAGCAACAGAGAGGTTTTCGTCGCCTTAAGTTGCTCTAGCGCAGGTTTGAAGTCGCTGCGAGCCAGAGCCTCCCATGCGGTGGCAATGGCGTCGGATGACGGCTTTGATGAAAAGGCGCGTGGCATGGCCTTGTTGTAGGGCAGACGTAAAGCGTGGCCATAAAAGTCAAGATTGGCAGCCGGGCCTGTGATCTGAGGTGCAGGCCTGACTTTTCTGGGGGCAGTCTCAGGCGTTGTATTTTCTGGCAATCGTGTTGGCGTTGGCACTGGAACGGTCACGACGGGTGTAGGTTCTTTAGCCGTCGTATCGGGTGCATCGGTCGGCGTGTCTGCTGGTGGTGCTTCGGGGATCTCTGTCGGTTTTGGGGCTTTATCTTCTTCTTCGCCTGACTCTGTGTCGACTGGCTCCCAGCGCTGCTTCAGAAACCCGATAAAGGCTTTATCGTTCTCGTCGAGGTAGCTTTGAAACTCTTGCTGAGTTGCCGCGCGCCAGCGCTCGTAATCGCTCATCCCCGGGTTTGCGATGACGGATAGTGCGGCTGTGCACGCTGCCAGGCCAGTGGTTATTAGCGTGAGGCGGAAAATATGTTTCATTGGAGCTCTCTCAAAACAAAAAACCGGTACAGAGTTGCCCCGGTACCGGTCTGGATATCATGCGATGAGCTGACTCAGTTCATGTTCAGCATTTCTTCACGCATTTCGTCGAACGACTTCTGCGCCTGGAACTTCTGCCACAGCGCTTTTTCGTTATTCATCGAGGTTTTCAGTGCCTCTTCTGCCAGCTGGTTCACGGTGTCGGCGTCGAGACCAACGAGAACCACCATGCCGCCGCTCGGCGTGGGCATCTGACGGAAGATCTTGCTGCCAGTCAGTGTCTGCTTGGTAATCTGTTTTGTTGTCACAGAGTTAACCTGATCAACCGTTTCGTCGTCCGCGGTGCCCGTGGTTTCGGCGTACTGCTTGATCATGTTCTGAACTTCAACCTGCATCGTCTGAGCAAGTTCAACACGAGCAGCAGTGGCTGCCATCTGCTTCATGAAGTTTGCGCCAGCCGCAGACTTGTCGGCATAACCAACGGCGGTCAGGTCGACGCCATCAACAGGTGCACCGCACACCCATGCAGGAGCAGGTTGCATGCTGCCATCGGCGAATACACATTCAGCAACTTGAGGTGCCGGTTCGTTAGAAGAACACGCAACCAGCAGAGTGGCGGCAGCGGCAGTAAACAGGTGACGGATGTTCATCCTTAATCTCCTACAGGTGTTTTAAACGATTCATTCGAGAATAGCCGAAGCAATATTAAAATACCACCGCACTCAGGCGGCTATTCCCGGCAGGTCTGATCTGCGTCAGGCTCAGTGCTGGTGGCCGCCAACACCGTGGGCGTGGCCGTGATCAAGTTCTTCTGCAGTCGCTGCACGAACGTCCAGAATTTCGACGTCGAAATGTAAGGTTTTTCCGGCAAACGGGTGGTTCGTGTCTACGTCGGCCATAAAGCGTCCGACCTTGACGATAGTGACCTGACGTTCGCCCTGATCGGTATGCACCGAGGCGACCATACCTTTGCTCCACTTCTTTGAGCCTTGCAGGTGCTTTACCGGCACACGCTGAACCGAGCCCTCTACGCGATGGCCATAGCCGTTCTCAGGTGTGACGGTGATTTCGAGTTTATCTCCGGCCTGTTTGCCATCAACAGCCTTCTCGAACCCCGGAATCATGTTGTTGTGCCCTTGCAGGTAAACAATCGGATCGTGACCCGCTGTAGACTCAATCTGTTTGCCATCGGCATCTTTAAGAGTGTAGTGAAGCTGAACAACCGTATCTTTGGCGACAATCATGGGCGTTTCCGTAATTCGTAAATAGTGTGATCAGGGACAATCTATAGGGCGTGAAGTATCCGGTATCCGTGTGTTTACTGCAACGCTGACGCCTCTGTGCGATAATCCCCGCCTGTCCGGATTGATAGTCTTCAGATTGTCAGTCTCAGGAGGGGAACCCGGTGGAAATCCGGGGCTGTGCCCGCAACTGTAAACAGTGGCTTTTAACCAGTCGACTGTCAGCCAGATTGCCTCCCGGACGTGCAACCCTATTTCTATGATCGAGCGGGTTACTCGATGATGAACTCTCTGTTCGGGCAGGTTTCTACTGCGTCCCCGAAGTGCGTCCATCATCCGTATTCTGCCCTTAACGTGCCGATATTGAACTTATGTACGGATGTCGATGGTAAATCAGCCTCAAAACAACAGTCACGGCCTTGGCGATGCAGATCTGGCGCATATTAATGTTGAGCGCTTGTCTCTGACCTTGGGGGTTAACGCTATTCTGCGGGATATTTCGTTCACTGTAGAATGCGGCAGCCTAACCGGTATTGTTGGGCCTAATGGTGCGGGCAAGTCGTCGTTACTGAGAGCAATTTACTGCCACCGCTACGATCAACCGGCCTCGCTGTCGGGTCAGGTGATGATTGCCGGGCATCCCGTGCATAAGATGAACAGGCGTGAGCGGGCCTGCAAAATTGCCGTCGTGCTGCAGGAATCTGCGCTGCCTTTTGAGGTCTCCGTGCGCGAAGTACTTGCCACCGGCCTGACGCCTCGCAAGCCATTGTTATCCTTTACCAGCAGAGACGACACCCAGCTGATTGAGCGTATTGCCGCAGATCTCGATGTGATGCATTTTATTGATCGTGACTTTGGCTCCCTGTCGGGCGGCGAAAAGCAGCGAGTATTGATTGCCCGTGCGCTGGTGCAACAACCTCAGATACTTCTCCTGGATGAACCCACCAATCATCTGGATATTCAGCATCAGATTGAGACACTCAGTCTGGTCCGCTCATTGGGCGTGACCGTTCTTCTTACCATTCACGACCTGAATATGGCTGGTGCATACTGCGACCAATTATTGGTGCTGAATAAAGGTCAGTTGGTCGCTAATGGTAAACCCGATCAGGTACTTAATCGCGAACTGATTCAGGATGTATTTCGGGTCTCTGCGGACGTTGCCATCGTCCGGAATACGCATACTCAGGAGCGCCGTATTCGTATCGCTTACGATATGCCCTCCCGCGTGCCCGTGGCTGCCCAACCTTCCAGGGAGTTCAGAAAATGAAAATACCGTACGCATTCGCGGTCGTACTGGCGTTCTCTGTTCTTTGCCTGTCTGTGATGGGGGCAGCGGCACAAGGTTCGTTTGATTTATCGTTCCTGAATGTTTTGCATGGAATGTTCATCTGTCCCTGGGCCGACCAATGTCAGCTGTCTCTGATTGAACAACAAATTCTTACCGACATTCGTTTACCGCGTATTTTAATGGCACTACTGGCCGGTGCGGGCCTGTCGGTCACTGGCGCCATCCTTCAGTCCGTGACACGCAATCCGCTTGCTGATCCTTACCTTTTTGGTATTTCATCGGGTGCGGCATTAGGTGCCGTGTTAGCGATGTCGGCTTTCTCAGGAATGCTTGCCGCAACGGGGCTGAGTGTCGTGCTAAACGTGACGACCGGGGCCTTGGCCGGTGGGGCGTTATCTGTATTTCTGATGCTGACGCTTGCGGGGAAGTCGGCGGTTCAGGTTGAAAAACTACTTCTTTCCGGGGTGGCGGTTTCGTTTATGCTCAGCGCATTTACCAGTCTCGTTATTTATTACTCGACGCCCGAAACCGCAGCGACCTTGTTGTTTTGGCTGATGGGGAGTTTTTCGGGCAGTAACTGGGCTGACCTTATGCTGCCATTTCTGGCGGTTACGCTTGGCAGTGGTCTGTTTTTTATATTCTCGCGTTGGCTGGTGGTTATGCAGCTCGGCGAAGAGAGTGCCGCCACACTCGGTGTGCCCGTGCATAAATTACGTTTAGGTATGTTGCTTGTGTGCTCAGCAATGACTGCGATTCTGGTTGCTGAGGTCGGTGGCATAGGTTTCGTTGGGCTTATGATCCCTCATATTGTTCGTTTGCTTGTCGGGGGGCAGCTGCACCGGGTATTGCTCATGTCTCTGTTGGTCGGTGCGACCTTTATGATCTGGGTCGACGTATTGGCCCATTCTTTACTTCAGGATCAGGTTTTGCCCGTTGGTATTGTTACATCCGCGCTGGGCAGTCTTTTCTTTTTTATTATTCTTAAACAACGACAGAGTCGTTGATGGCAGGTGTTATGTTTTCGGTTTCTCCGGTATCCCACTCTCGGGATGCTGTCATCCAGCAACGCATTGATATGAAAACCAAACCCCCAGGAAGTCTGGGGCGGTTGGAATCATTGGCGGCTCAGTTGGCAGCGATCACCGGCGTTGAAAAAATTCGACTGCATAAACCTGTCATGATCGTATTTGCGGCTGATCATGGCATTGCCGAAGAAGGCGTTAGTATTGCGCCTGCAGCGGTCACTCAGCAGATGGTTAAGAATTTTATTGATGGCGGGGCGGCAGTGAATTGCTTCTGTCAGGTTGCCAGTATGTCTTTGTACGTGGTGGATGCCGGTATTCTTAATGCAATAGAAAGTGGGCGGGTTATTAATCAGCGTTTGGGCGCTGGCACTGACAATATCGCTAAAGCCCCAGCGATGTCGCGCGAAACCGCGGAGTCAGGGTTGACCCTTGGAGCTGACGTCGTGCGTCAGCGTGTTGCGGAAAGCAGCAATGTATTTGCCTTCGGCGAGATGGGAATTGGTAATACCTCAGCGGCATCTGCTGTGCTGGCAGCTATTCTCGGGCGCTCAGTCGAGGAGACTTGTGGTCGTGGAACTGGCATCGATGATGATGCATTTGAGCGTAAAAAGTCTTTGATTGCAGCGGCGTTCGAACGTCATCAAGCGACTCAGTCGCCTGATGATACGATCAATATTCTTGCCTCGCTTGGCGGCTTTGAAATCGTCCAGATGACAGGGGCAATGTTAGCTGCGGCAGAGCAGCAGTGCGTCATTATGGTGGATGGCTTTATCGCTTCTGTAGCGGCTCTGGCTGCGGTCAGAATAGCCCCAGAGGCTCGGGATTATATGGTCTTTTGTCATCATTCAGAAGAACAGGCCCATTCTCTGATTTTAGAGGCGTTGGACGCTGAACCCTTGCTTGACCTCGGCCTGCGACTGGGAGAAGGAACTGGCGCTGCATTAGCGTATCCTTTGTTGCAGTCGGCGCAGTCTTTATATAACTACATGGCCAGCTTCGATGACGCAGGTATTGCTGCGGTATGAGTCAGATACGTGAGCAATTGAACCTGTTTTGGATTGCAGTGGCGTTTTTCACACGGATACCGGTACCTGCGTCGGTCGAATTCAGTCAGGCGAGCCTCAATCGAGCCAGTCGTTATTTTCCTGCGGTAGGCTGGTTGACCGGTGTGCTTTGTGCTGCCGCTCTCTGGCTGTTTATGCAGGTATTTCCTCAGGATGTTGCCGTCGTATTATCCATCGCAGTGAGCCTGCTGCTTACCGGCTGCTTTCATGAAGACGGCCTTGCAGATAGCAGCGACGGTATGGGTGGCGGCTGGACCCGCGAGCAAAAGCTCAGCATCATGAAAGACTCCCGCATCGGTACCTATGGCGCAGCGGCTCTCTGGGTTTCTTTAACGCTCAAGTTTGTTGTTTTATCCCAGCTGATTAATCCTGTTTTTGCATTACTGATCGCACATCCATTAAGTCGCGTAATACCGACGGTCTTAATTGCGGTGATGACCTATGTCTCAGACGCAGATACGTCGAAAGCCAAGCCATTGGCAGAAACGGGCTCCAGAAGTGACACAGCTATTGCAGTGCTAACAGGCGGTCTTGCGTTGTTGGTCGTAGCAGATGCTCTGGCTGTCCTGACTCTTCTTGTTGTGCTTATTGTTTTAGGGTTCGCCGCGTATGTTTTTTTACAGCGTCAGCTTGGTGGTTTTACTGGCGATGCGTTGGGTGCTGTTCAGCAAGTCGGAGAGTTATCTATTTATCTGTCCTTGCTGGCGTTAAGCGGAGTGGCGCTATGATTCACCTTATAACGGGCGGTGCACGATCGGGTAAAAGCAGTTACGCCGAACAACTCGCCAGTGAGCAGGCTCAGGTCACATACGTAGCAACTGCGACTGCATGTGATGACGAAATGGCGACGCGCATTCAGCGTCATAAGATGGATCGACCGGCGCATTGGGCGTTGGTAGAGCAGCCTTTTGAATTGTCCTCGGTTGTGAATGATTCATCGTCAACGCTCCTGATTGATTGCCTGACGTTGTATCTCACCAACTGGCTTTGCAGCGAGTCGCGTTGGCCTGATTATGAGCAGGAAAAGTCCAGATTTCTGGCAGCATTAAGAGAAGCCTCTGAGGTGTGTCAACGACATATTTTTATTGTCACCAATGAAGTGGGTAGCGGGATTGTGCCGGTCGGAGAATTAAGTCGTCGCTTTGCTGATGAAGCGGGCTGGCTGAATCAGGCCGTAGCCGCCATCGCGGATGACGTTACCCTGGTTGTTGCTGGCTGTCCGCTTGCCGTGAAACGCAACGGAGTGCTGCTTCATGGCTGATACTAATACTTCGTTACCGGTAAAAGGCTGCCTGATGATTCAGGGCACGACGTCTGATGCTGGTAAAAGTCTCTGTGTGACTGCACTTTGCAGAATACTCAAGCGTAAAGGCATTTCGGTTGCACCGTTCAAGCCGCAGAATATGGCATTGAACAGCGCGGTTACTGCTGACGGTGGTGAGATTGGTCGAGCCCAGGCCCTGCAGGCGGAGGCATGTGGTTTAGAGTTATCCACGGATTTCAATCCGGTTCTTCTGAAACCGAACTCTGATATGCGTTCTCAGGTCATTATTAATGGAAAGGCCGTCAGCGAGCTCGACGCACGACGTTTTGGCAATATCAAAGAGTTAGCGTTTGACCATGTATTAGCGGCGTTTCAGCGTCTCAAAGAGCAGTACGATGTGGTGATCGTTGAGGGTGCAGGCAGCCCTGCTGAAGTGAATCTACGCAAAAACGATATCGCCAATATGGGATTTGCCGAAGCGGTAGATTGCCCGGTTATCCTGATTTCGGACATTGATCGCGGCGGTGTCTTTGCGCACCTTACTGGCACAGTAAATATTCTTTCTGCCTCTGAGCAGGAAAGAATCAAAGGCTTTCTGATCAATAAATTTCGCGGTCGGATCGAGTTACTCCAGGATGGTCTCGACTGGCTTGAGGACTACAGCCAGAAACCCGTACTGGGCGTGCTTCCTTATATTATGGATCTGCGTCTTGATGCGGAAGACGGAATCAATCGCACACTTCATGAAGAAAACCTGAGTCACTCAGACCAGCAACGTATTGTGATCAAAGTCCCTGTCCTGCCCAGAATCAGTAACCATACGGACTTTGAACCCTTGCTGCAGCATTCGGGCGTCGTACTTGAATATGTGACGACGGGAGGTGATTTGTCGGGTGCTGATCTCATTATTCTTCCGGGCAGTAAGAGTGTTCAGGCTGATCTGGCTTATCTGCGGGAGCAAGGGTTCGACCGTCAGGTTCTCAAGCATCTGCGTTTCGGTGGCAAAGTGCTTGGTATTTGTGGTGGTTTTCAGATGTTGGGTCAGAAAATTTCTGATCCGGAGCAGATCGAAGGCTCGATTGCCGAGTCTGAAGGCCTTGGTTTGCTTGATATCAGTACTCGGCTTACCGCAGAAAAGCAGCTGAAAAATGTAGACGGTGTACTGGTCAACTCCGGAAATAAAATTAAAGGTTATGAGATTCATTGCGGGATCAGCGAGGGTGTGGGCCTACAGTCGCCTTTTTGCCATGTGAGTGATCAGAATGATTGTTCTTACACTGACGGTGCCGTATCTGATGACGGCCAGGTGATGGGAACATACCTACATGGAGTATTCGATCACCCAGAGGCGTGTGCATTTATTCTGGAATGGGTCAGTGGCTCATCAGTAACCGCTGAGGATTGGCAAGTATTGCGCGAACGCGAGATCGAGCGCATTGCTGATATCTACGAACAACATATCGACATGGAAGCGCTGCTTAATATTATTCAACAGCGTTTTTAGTCAGGCATCATTTTAAAGAATAAAAATTCAGAACGTATACGAGGTTAAGTCATGTCGAAAACCGAAGAAGAGCTAAAGCAGGAACGACACAAAAAGAAGGCTCAGAAACAAAAAGAGAAAGTCGATGCCAGTATTGCTAAGGCGACGGAAGAGCGAGGCATTGTCATTGTGATCACCGGTAACGGAAAAGGAAAGTCGACCTCAGGCTTTGGAACGGTCGCGCGAGCGGTGGGGCACGGGTACAAGGCCGCTGTAGTTCAGTTTATCAAAGGTCAATGGGATTGCGGTGAGCGCAATCTGCTTGAGCAGAATGGCGTACCTTTCGCCGTAATGGGCACAGGCTTTACCTGGGAAACCCAGGACCGCACAGCGGATATTGCTGCGGCAGAAGAGGTCTGGGCACACGCGAAGGAGTACCTGGCTGACCCCCAGTACCATGTTGTTCTGCTTGATGAGCTGACTTACATGCTCGGTTACGATTACCTCAATAAGGAAGAGGTGTTGAATGCCATCCGTAATCGTCCGGAAAATCAAAGTGTTGTTGTTACCGGACGCGGCGCAATCAAAGAATTACGAGATCTGGCTGATACCGTCAGCGAAGTAAAAGATGAGAAGCACGCGTATCGAGCGGGAATAAAAGCCCGCAAGGGTGTGGATTGGTGATCCGCTACTTCTTTGCTTTCGCATTGATGCTGTATGCGTGCTGCGCAGTCGCTTCGAAACCAGTAGAGCGAATCGTCGCCCTGTCTCCTTCCTCGACTGAGATGTTGTTTGAAATGGGTTTGGGTACGCGTGTCATGGGGACGGTTGAATGGGCTGATTTTCCTGAGGCCGCAAAAGCTATTCCGCGTATCGGCAGCTACGCCGGTATTAATATCGAGGCGCTGGTCGCTTTGCGCCCTGACTTAGTCGTGGCATGGAAAAGTGGAAACAAAGAAGCCGATCTGCAAAAGCTCGAAGCGCTCGGTCTGAACCTGATATACGTTGACCCTAAAACCATGGACTCGGTCGCTGGCAGCATGGAAGAACTGGGTACCGCAGCAGGCGTTCCGGAGGCGGGGAAAGCCGCGGCTCAACGTTTCAGAGAGCGCTATCAAGCCTTAAAGGGCAAGTATGCAGACGCAAACCCGGTGCGCGTCTTCTACCAGTTGTCTTATGATCCCCTGCGTACCGTTGGCAAGGGCAGTTGGGTTGATGCTCTTATTAACGATTGCGGCGGTAATAACGTCTTTGGTAAAGCATCGGCGCATTACCCGGTGGTTGCCTTTGAAAGCGTGATTGCCCGTGACCCCGAGGTCATCATTATGTCGAGCCATACGAATGTGGTGAACTCAAAAGAAGCCCTGTGGAGCGAGTGGCCATCGGTTGCGGCCGTTAAAAGCGGTCATCTCATTCCAGTGAACAGCTCGGCTCTGCTGCGTTCAGGCCCCAGAGCAACGGACGGCCTGGCATTACTTTGTGACGCTATCGACCAGGCGCGTTAACCTGTCTGACTGTTACCGGCGTATCTTCCGCTTGAAATGCCGGTAACTGCCCCCATCTGTATCGAAAGCGACACATCATTTACATCTGAGACACAAGGTACAGAGTCATGACAACGATTGTATCCGTGCGCCGAGGCGACGAAGTCGTCATTGGAGGCGACGGTCAGGTTTCACTGGGCAACACCGTAATGAAAGGCAATGCCCGCAAAGTCCGCCGCTTATACGACGGTAAAGTTCTCGCGGGTTTTGCTGGTGGCACGGCCGATGCCTTCACTCTTTTCGAGAAGTTTGAAGCTCAGTTGCAGCAGCATGGTGGTCAGTTGACCCGTGCGGCCGTTGAGCTGGCAAAAGAATGGCGCTCGGATCGTGCACTGCGCAAGCTGGAAGCGATTCTGGCCGTGGCGGATCACACTGCGTCGCTGATCATCACCGGTAACGGTGATGTCCTGCAGCCGGAAGAAGACCTGATTGGTGTGGGCTCCGGTGGCAATTATGCACTGGCTTCGGCTCGTGCCTTGTTGGAAAACACAGAGCTGGGCGCTCGCGATATCGTCGAAAAAAGCTTGAATATCGCAGGTGAAATCTGTGTCTTCACCAATACCAACCTGACCATAGAGTCGCTGAAAGAGAGTGACGTTACCGGCGACAATTCAGGAGCAAACCCATGAGCCAGATGACCCCTCGCGAAATCGTTCATGCACTGGACCAGCATATTATTGGCCAGAACGATGCAAAGCGTTCTGTCGCTATCGCACTGCGTAACCGCTGGCGTCGCATGCAGCTTGAGCCTGAGCTGCGTGATGAAGTAACGCCCAAGAATATTCTGATGATCGGCCCGACGGGTGTGGGTAAAACTGAGATTGCGCGCCGTCTGGCGAAGCTTGCGAACGCGCCTTTTATTAAAGTAGAAGCCACTAAGTTCACCGAAGTAGGTTATGTCGGTAAGGACGTTGAATCCATTATTCGAGATCTGGTTGAAACGGGTATAAAGCTGCTGCGTGAGCAGGAGATGAAGAAGGTTCGTACGCGCGCCGAGGAACTCGCTGAAGAGCGCATTCTTGACGTATTGCTGCCTCCAGCCCGATCAACGACCAGCTGGGATACCACCGAAGAGCCGAAACAGGAAGACAGCTCCGCGCGCCAGGTGTTCCGTCGCAAGCTGCGCAACGGTGACCTTGATGATAAAGAAATTGAAATTGATGTCGCACAGGTAAATACCGCTGGCGTAGAAATTATGACGCCACCGGGCATGGAAGAAATGACCAGCCAGCTGCAGAACATGTTTGCCAATCTGGGCGGTGATAAAAAAGCCAAGCGTAAGATGAAAATTGCCGATGCGTTCAAGCAGATCTGTGATGAAGAAGCCGGCAATCTGCTGAACATGGAAGAACTGAAAGTGCGCGCGCTGGAGTTAGTCGAACAGAATGGCATCGTATTTATCGATGAAATTGATAAAGTCGCTAAGCGTCAGGACAGTGGTTCTGGTGGTGATGTCTCCCGCGAGGGTGTACAGCGCGACTTACTGCCATTAATCGAAGGCTGCACTGTCAGCACTAAGCACGGTATGGTTAAAACAGACCATATTCTGTTTGTTGCTTCAGGTGCGTTCCATCTTGCGCGTCCGTCAGATCTTATTCCGGAGCTTCAGGGTCGTCTGCCGATTCGTGTTGAGCTTGCGGCTCTCACTCCGCATGATTTTGAACGTATTCTGACTGAGCCAAATGCGTCTCTGACAGTGCAGTACAAAGCGCTGATGAAGACGGAAGGGTTGGATATCGACTTTACAGCAGACGGTATCAAGCGCCTGGCGGAGATCGCCTATCAGGTGAATGAAAGCACCGAAAACATCGGCGCCCGTCGTTTGCATACTCTGATGGAACGCTTGCTTGAGAGTGTGTCGTTTGATGCGACCGACCTGACCGAACAAGTGATCATTGATGGCGCCTACGTCGACCAGAAGCTGGGTGCTCTGGCTCAGGATCAGGATTTAAGTAAGTTTATTCTCTGATTGTGCAGCACTAATCGATCAGCCATAAAAAAGCCCCCGTTCATCGGGGGCTTTTCGTTGCTATAAATACGAGGTCGATCAGATACGAAAGCGGGAAACCTGCTGAGATAGACGCTCACTACACTTTGCGAGTTTTTGGCCACTGGCATCAGAGCGCGACATGTTATTACTGATGTCGTTGGAAGACTCTGCTATCCGGTTTATGCTTTGACTGATTTCGTTGGCCGCAACGCTTTGTTGCTCTACCGCACTGGCCACACTCAAATTCATCTCTGTAAGTGTCACCACTGCGTCACTGATGCGTGCAATAGCCTCACAGGCTGATTGAGACATCTCGCTGGTTTCTTCGGAGTGGTTGGCGCTATTCTCCATCGACTGGACGGTTGCTTCTGCCTGTTCCTGTAAGCGAGAAATTGTTCGGTGAATTTCTTCGGTAGATTCTTGGGTGCGTGATGCCAGAGTGCGGACTTCATCTGCAACCACGGCGAACCCCCGCCCCTGTTCCCCCGCCCGGGCGGCCTCAATAGCGGCATTCAGGGCCAACAAATTGGTTTGTTCCGCAATACCCCGAATCACTTCAAGTACAGTCCCGATACTCTCCGTTTCAGACCGAAGACTCTGAATAGACGCGCGTGATGACTGAATCTGGTCGGCAAGGTCTGCAATGTGAGCCTGGGTATTCTGCATGGTTGTTAAGCCAGCTTTAGAATTACCTTCGACCACTTTCACCGCATCAGCAGCCTTGTCAGCGTTATCGGCAATCTCCTGAATGGTCTGACTCATTTCGGTTGCCCCTGTGGCAACGTGGTCGCTTTCCTGCATCTGTTCGTCAGTCAGCTTGCGTGTGGCAGCTCCCATACCTGCGAGTTCGCGGCCCAAAGAAGCGACCTCATTGGAGGCATTGACGCTTTCGCGGATAATGTCGTGAATCTGACTGATAAACTGATTAAACGAACGGCTAAGACGGGTAATTTCATCTTCGCCATTAACAGGAATGCGCTGAGTAAGGTCACCGTCTCCTTTCGCGATATTACTCATCGTGTGGCTCAGCTGGGTGAGTGGTGCTTCTATACTGGTGCTGATTAAGCGGATTATGATGGCCATAAGTCCTACAAAGATCAGAGTCATGACTGCGGTAGAAGCCGCTGATGACCAGAAGGTACTCGCAATATCGTTCGGGTAGGTTCCTGAGCCTATGTACCATCCCCAGTGATCAAATTTTCTGACATAGCTGACTTTTGTGCTGGCCTCGTTCTGTCCCGGACGTGGCCAGCTATACGTGATAGTTCCACCTTCGGCAGAGGCATCTGCGATCTGCATCACCTCTCGAAAGACTTTTTTACCTGCTTTGTCTTCGAAGTTTCCAACGTTTGTGCCTTCGAGTGAGTTAACCGCAGGGTTGAGTAGCATGACCGGTGAGCGGTCGTGAACCCAGAAATAGGAATCGCCATCTCGTAGAGAGCGCAGTCCATCAAGAGCGCTTTTTTTAGCCTCCTCTTCACTGAGTACACCCTCCTGAACCATGCGCTGATAGCGTTTAAGGAGACCGTGAGCACTGTTAACAAGCGATCTGGCTGTGTCTTCTTTGGCGGTGTATTCAGCAGCAAACATAACGTCGTACTGACTACTTAGCGCTTTTGCTTCAAGCAGGACGATACATATCAGGGCCGCGGCCATTATGAGCCACAAGCGGGCGCGAATGGATAGGTTTCGCAGAAATGTCATGGCTTAGCATCTCCGGGATAGTAAACTTAGGGGTGGAAATGAGTATAGAAGCTGAAACCAGGCCTGCTGGTTTAATTTTAATCCGGAGTCTCTGTGATCCCAGAAGCCATTAAAGTAAAGAAATCCAGCCGCTGCGTTGCACTGACGTACGCGGGTGTTGAATACCAACTGAGCTTTGAACTGCTGCGTGTGTTATCCCCGTCCGCCGAAGTGCGGGGGCATGGTGTCGGGAATGAGGTGCTGCAGTATGGTAAGAAAGATGTGGGGTTGCTGAGTATGGAGCCCGCAGGCAACTATGCGCTCAAACTGACGTTCGATGATGGGCACGATTCAGGCCTGTATGACTGGAAGTATCTGCATCATTTGTCCGTCAATCAGGATGCTCTCTGGCAGGATTACCTGGACCGACTGGAAGCTGCCGGCAAGAGCCGGGAGTCATCTCAGATTAATTTTAAGGCGTTATAAGCTCGACGGAAACGCTTTGTGCCTGTGTGGGGCCTTTGAACCCTGAGCCCGTGCTGTATACTGATTCAAACTTTTCCTTCCAGGAGTGATCGCTTGAGCGATACCAAGAAGACAAAAACCTTCAAAGATCCGAACGCTGCCGCTGAGGCTGAAAAATACGACAACCCGGTGGCAAGCCGTGATGCACTGCTAATGGTGCTCGAAAGCGCGCCCAGCCCGCTAACACACCCTGAAGTGTGTGAGGTCCTGGGTGAAACCGACGAAGACCGCGTTGAAGCGGTGCGCCGCCGCTTGATTGCTATGTGTCGTGATGGTCAGCTGATCAGTAATCGCCGTAATCAGTTCATGCCGATGAAGAAGGTCGATCTGGTGCAGGGTACTGTGATGGGTCACCGTGACGGGTTTGGTTTCGTGCTACGTGATGATGGTGATGATGTGTATCTGTCGAACCGACAGATGCGTAAGGTCTTTCATGGTGACAAGGTCGCTGTACAGATTCTTGGCCTGGATCGTCGAGGACGCCCGGAAGGTAAGATCGTTGAAGTTCTGCAGCGCAATACACAGCTGATCGTTGGTCGCTACTTTGAAGAATCCGGTGTCGGTATTCTGCAACCAGACAACAAGCGTATTCCAATGGAAGTGCTGATTCCTGCGGAAGGGCGAAATGGTGCAGAGCACGGTCAGTTTGTGGTCGCTCAGATTACCCGTCAGCCGTCGCCGAAAGGCCTGCCTGTGGGTGAAGTGACCGAAGTCCTGGGTGAGCATCTTGCGCCGGGTATGGAGATCGACGTCGCTATTCGCAGCCATAATATTCCGCACGAATGGCCTGAAGATGTCGAGGCTGAAACCAAAAAAATTCCGGATCAGGTCAAAGCAGCAGACAAGAAAAACCGCATCGATCTGCGTCATCTGCCATTCGTCACTATTGACGGTGAAGACGCCCGCGACTTCGACGATGCCGTCTACTGTGAACGCAACAAAAATACCGGTGGCTGGCGCTTATGGGTCGCGATTGCCGATGTCTCGCATTATGTGAAAGTGAAATCTCCTCTCGATAATGAAGCGTATCAACGTGCGACGTCGGTGTATTTCCCGGGGTTCGTTGTGCCTATGCTGCCAGAGAAACTGTCTAACGGGCTGTGCTCACTGAATCCACACGTGGATCGCCTGACCATGGTTTGTGAGATGACGATCTCGAAGGCCGGACGTATTTCTGGCTATAAGTTCATGGAAGGGATTATTCACTCCCATGCGCGCCTGACGTACAACAAAGTCTGGGACATGATTAATCCGGATGGTGACAAAGAAACGCAGGCCCAGTGGCGCGAGCACTATGCTGACGTCGTACCGCATGTCGATGAGCTGTATCGTCTGTTCCATATTTTACGTGAGCAACGCGAAGTTCGTGGCGCCATGGACTTTGATTCAGTCGAAACGCGCATTGTGTTTGATGCCGAGCGTAAAATTCAGGAAATCGTGCCGACTGAGCGTCACCATGCGCATATGTTAATTGAAGAGTGCATGCTGGCGGCGAACGTTTGTGCGGCAGATTTCTTTACGCGTTACGAGATTCCGGCGCTGTACCGTGTGCACAAAGGGCCGAGTGCAGAAAAGCTCGAAAACCTAGGGGCGTTCCTGGGGGAAATGGGCCTGACCATGCCGAACGGTAAAGACCCGGCACCTAAGGATTATCAGACTCTGCTCAGCCAGATTGAGAAACGCCCGGATTCGCACTTAATTCAGACCGTGTTGCTGCGCTCACTCAGTCAGGCGAAGTACGAACCTGAGAACGAAGGTCACTTTGGACTGGCGTACAAGGCGTACACGCACTTCACGTCACCGATTCGTCGTTACCCTGACCTTCTGGTTCATCGCGGTATCCGCAGTGTTATTCGCAGTGAGCAGGAATGTAAGCACGTACTGCGCGCTGACGGCACCAAGAACATGGCTAAACGTACGATTTATCCGTACGACCTACAGGCCATGGTCAATATGGGTGAGCACTGCTCAATGGCCGAACGACGCGCAGACGATGCCACGCGTGATGTGACTGACTTCCTTAAGTGTGAGTACATCCGCGACAAAGTGGGTGAAGATTTTGAAGGTGTAATCTCTGCCGTGACCGGGTTCGGCTTATTCGTCGAGCTTAAAAACGTCTACGTCGAAGGTCTGGTGCATGTCAGCACTCTGCAGAATGATTTTTACCAGTTTGATGCGGTCAAACATCGTCTTATTGGCGAGCGTACCCGTCGCAGCTTCCGCCTCGGTGACAACATCTGGGTGAAAGTGGTTGGTGTGGATCTGGATGATCGTAAGGTCGACTTTGAATTAACCACTGCGCCTGTTAATGCCGGACAGAACTCTGGTCGCTCACACCCCTTGGATATGCCGAAACCTGCGCGTCTGCCACGCAAGCGTAGCGCCTCCGGAAAAGCGGGCGAGAAAAAAGGCATGACCAAAGAAGAGCTGATGAATCCGGGTCGTAAAAAACCGGGCTCGGCAAAAGGTGCAGGCAGTACTGCGGCGAAAGCTGACAGTAAAAAAACCTCGAAGAAAAAGCCGAGTAAACGCCAGAAACTGAATGCCAAGAAAAATAGTTCAGCACCGGCAAAGTCGACGGCCAAGAAAAACACGCGTAAGAAAAAATAAATGAAGCTTGAATCTGTTTACGGTATCCATGCCGTCACAACGTTGCTGCAACGATCACCGGATCAGGTAGTAGAAGTATGGGTACAGAAAGGTCGGGTTGATGCAAAAATGCAGAAAATTCTCGACCTGGCGAACGCCGAAGGACTATCTGTTATGGAGGCCGACAAAGGACTCCTTAATCAGAAGGCTGACGGCAACCATCAGGGGATTGTTGCCCTGAGAAAACCTGTTCAGGGCAAATCAGAAAAGCACCTGCCCGAGATTCTCGACAATATCAGCGGTGATCCTTTCGTGCTCATTCTGGATGGCGTCACCGACCCGCACAACCTTGGCGCGGTACTGCGCACCGCGGATGCGGCGGGCGTTCATCTGGTTATCGCCCCCAAAGATAAATCCGCCCCTTTGACGGCAGTGGCAGCCAAAGTCGCTTGCGGTGCTGCGGAGGCGATTCCCTATATTCAGGTGACGAACCTGGCGCGTACCATGAAAGATCTGCAAGAGCGTGGCATCTGGATTATCGGTACGGCGGGCGAAGCAACCACCACGATTTACCAGCAGGACTGCAAAGGCCCGCTGGCACTGGTTATGGGTGCCGAAGGGCCGGGGATGCGTCGTCTGACGCGTGAGCATTGCGACCATCTTGTGAATATCCCTATGGCGGGCGAAGTCAGCTCACTGAACGTGTCGGTAGCGACCGGCGTATGTTTGTTTGAGGCCGTGCGTCAGAGACGATAATCCCGGCGGTCAGTTCAGGAAGAAAATATCATGGAAATATACATGGGCTGGTGGAATGAGCTCGTAAGTCAGGATTACGAGTGGTTCTGGAATGTCGGTATTGCCCTGACTCTGACGCTGGTCGCGGGTCTTTTCTGGCGCATGATACGTAAGCGCCTGGTGCGTCTCGTTGCCAGCACGGAAAACCATTGGGACGACGTGGTCATCAACGCCATTGCCGTACCAGTCAACTGGATGATTGTCGCGGTTGGCCTGACCTGGGCCGGTGACATTACCGCAGCCTACTACGATAGAGAAGTGCAGGGCAGCATCTCAGTCGTGCGTCAGCTGTCAATGATTATTCTTGCTGCCTGGGCCATGTGGCGCCTGATTAATCGCGTTGAAGAAAAACAGTTGGAAGGCGGCATGGACCCGACCACGGTTCAGTTGGTCGGTAAGCTCGCCAAGCTGGCGGTGACGATTCTTATTATTCTGCCCGTGTTTCAGCTGCTTGGTATATCTATCTCGGGGATACTGGCGTTTGGTGGTATGGGTGGTCTGATCGTAGGTCTGGCAGCGAAAGATCTTCTGGCGAACTTCTTTGGTTCTCTGATTATTTATCTGGATAAGCCATTCAAGGTAGGTGACTGGGTGCGTTCACCGGACCGTTCAATCGAAGGCACAGTCGAGAGCATAGGCTTTCGTGTGACGCGTATCCGCACCTTTGATAAACGCCCTTTGTACGTACCGAACTCTGTGTTCACCAGTATTTCGGTGGAAAATCCGTCCCGTATGTTGAATCGCCGGATTTATGAAACCATCGGCGTGCGCTATCAGGATGCACAAGCCGTACGGGGCATTATGGAAAAAGTACGCGACATGCTGCGCCAGCATCCTGAAATTGACCAGAGCCAGACCATGATTGTAAATTTCAATGCATTCGGTGCGTCGAGCCTTGATTTCTTTATTTACACCTTCACTAAGACTACTGACTGGGTGCACTACCATGACGTGAAGCAAGACGTGCTGCTCAAAGTGATGGATATTATCCATGATAGTGGCGCCGACTGTGCTTTCCCGACCCGGACACTGCACCTCGAAAGCATGCCAGCGGAACTCTCAGGCAGAGAGACTGCCGCACAGGGTGTCACACAAGGGTAATCCTGTGTTGGTAGCTTGATAGGCAATTGCTATCAGATGGTTTGAAAAGATCAATTTAACGTATAAGCTCCATGCTTCTAGTATGGAACCCGTTCAAACATAAACCTAATGGAGAAACACCATGATCGATACAGAAATTAAGCCGTTTAGCGCAACTGCATTCAAAGATGGCGAATTCGTTGACGTAACTGACGCTGACGTAAAAGGTAAGTGGGCTATCTTCTTCTTCTACCCAGCTGACTTCACTTTCGTTTGCCCAACTGAACTGGGTGACGTGGCTGACAAATACGAAGAACTGCAGAAGCTGGGCGTAGAAGTGTTCTCTGTTTCTACCGATACTCACTTCGTACACAAAGCATGGCACGATGCTTCTGAAACCATCGGTAAGATCAAGTACTACATGCTGGGCGACCAGAACGGCACTATCACCAATAACTTCGGTGTAATGCGTCCAGGCCAGGGTCTGGCAGACCGTGCTACTTTCCTGATCGATCCAGACGGTGTGATCCAGGCAATGGAAATCACTGCTGAAGGTATCGGCCGTGACGCTGACGACCTGATGCGCAAAGTGAAAGCCGCTCAGTACGTTCGCAACAACCCAGGCCAGGTTTGCCCGGCTAAGTGGAAAGAAGGCGACGAGACGCTGGCTCCTTCTCTGGATCTGGTTGGCAAGATCTAAATCTGACTTCGCTGAGACGCGATCTGCTGTGTTATTTTTTCGCTCGTCCTTGCGCCTACCAATCTGGTATGTCTTGGGTACTCGCTCAAAAATGCCTTGCAGCTCATCGTCTCAGCTGTGCCAGATGATCTGAGCTAGCCGCGCAGCCTGGCTCGCAAACGCTCAGTTAAAAGATTGAAACCCCGGCTTCGGCTGGGGTTTTTATTTTTCTGGCGAATACATTTTGGTGCGCAGTGCGCACCCTACGTGTGATGGCGATCTGAATTGTAGGGTGGGCATTGCCCACCATGAACTTACGGTAACAGTGGCGTTACTCTCCGCCGTTGACCGTGTCATTCACTCCATCGCAAGCCCATTCTTCAGGGTAGATGCCCGCTCTTACATAGCGATGAAAACTCGAATACGGCCAGTCGGTCACCTTTGATACCATGCCATGTTTTACTGGATTGAAATGGATGTAATCAAGGTGATTCCGGAAATCTCTTTCGTCACGTATCAAGTGTTCCCAGAACCTACCTTGCCAAAGCCCGGACTCTCTGCGAGCGTTTGCTTCGATTGAAGGCAGAATAACTCGTTTGCTTACTCCAGCTTTGATGCGCCCCCATCGTTTGGAAAAATCCTGATCGCCCTCTGGAAGTGTCCACATGCAATGCATGTGGTCGGGAAGTAGTACCCAAGCATCAATCTCGAAAGGTTGTGATTTGCGCACTTCGTTTATAGCCTCCCGCAAAGCAAATCGGAAAGACTCTGTTGTTAGAAGCGGCTGGCGGTTATGGGTAACGACTGTGAAAAAATAACTTCCTCCTGGCACTCCTGCCCGGCGGTAGTTCGGCATACATCACCTCCTTGTGAGTATATTGATTCCACTGAGAAATACTGGTGCGCAGTGCGCACCCTACGTTATCCGAATAGTATCAAAAGTAGTAGGGTGGGTATTATCTACGGGTGCAATTTTGCTAGCGTGTTGGTAAGCCGTTAGCGATAGACAATCTCTATCGCGAGGTTTTAGCTAATGCCTATCACCCTCTTAGAAAAGATTGATTTATCTTATCAGTGCTGAGGCGCTACTATAATCCTGTACTTTGAATTAAGGCGCTTCCGGCACCATATAAGTAGCAGCCAGAAGCCGAATCAACATAAAGGAAACCATCATGCTTGATGCAAACATGAAACAACAGCTGGGCGCATACCTTGATAACCTGCGTAACCCAATTTCACTGCTGGTCGCTGTGGATGGTTCGCCTAAGTCGAATGAGCTGGAAGAGCTGGCGCGTGAGATCGCTGAACTGAACGATAAAATATCGGTCAGCACGACGGAAGAGAAAATTAATGGTCGTGCGCCTGTGATGGCGATTGCGAAAGAAGACAACGCACCGCGTGTATTCTTCGCAGGCATTCCACTGGGTCACGAGTTTACGTCTCTGGTGCTGGCCCTGCTGCAGGCAGGTAGCCATCCTTCGAAGGAAGATCAGGCACTGCAGGATCAGGCGAAAGCACTGACCAAAGAACTGAACTTTGAAGTGTATGTATCGCTGTCTTGCCACAACTGCCCGGATGTCGTTCAGTCGATTAACCTGATGGCGGCTCTGAATCCGAACATCACCGCAACTATGATCGATGGCGGTGTATTTCAGGAAGAAGTGACGAGCAAAGACATCATGGCCGTGCCTGCGCTGTACCTGAACGGTGAGCCCCTGGCAAACGGTAAGCAGACTCTGGCAGATATTATCAATCTGGTGGATGACGATGCCGACGAGAAGGCAGCAGCTGCACTCAAAGACGTTGATCCGTTTGACGTTCTGGTTGTCGGTGGTGGCCCAGCGGGTGCATCGGCTGCTATCTATGCGGCACGTAAGGGCATTCGCACGGGTATTGTTGCAGACCGCTTTGGCGGGCAGGTGGCAGACACAGTGGGTATTGAGAATTTCATCTCTGTACCTTACACCGAAGGGCCGAAGTTGGTGGCGCACCTCGAAGAGCACGTCAAAGAGTACGACGTCGATGTGATGAAGGCTCAGAAAGCCGTCGGCGTTCGCAAAACCGACAGCGGCCTGACTGAGGTCGAGTTGGCGAATGGCGCAGTCTTGAGCGGTAAGTCAGTGATTCTGGCCACAGGCGCTCGCTGGAGAGAAATGAACGTACCGGGTGAACAGGAATACCGTAATAAAGGCGTGGCGTACTGCCCGCACTGTGACGGTCCACTGTTCAAAGGCAAAAAAGTGGCTGTGATTGGCGGTGGTAACTCAGGTATTGAGGCTGCTATTGATCTCGCGGGTATCGTTGAGCACGTAACTGTACTTGAGTTTTCAGACACGCTGCGTGCGGATGCGGTACTGGTGAAGAAAGCAGAGTCTCTGCCTAACGTTGAGATCATCAAGCAGGCAATGACCACAGAAGTACTGGGTGATGGTCAGCGTGTTACCGGTTTGCAGTACAAGGATCGCGAAACAGACCAAACTCATATCGTCGAGCTTGCGGGTATCTTCGTTCAGATTGGTCTGGTGCCGAACACTGAGTTCCTCAAAGACACAGTGACGCTGACAGAACGTGGCGAGGTCGTGATTGATGACCATGGTCAGACCAATATTCCAGGTATCTTTGCCGCTGGTGACTGCACGAATGTACCGTACAAGCAGATCATTATTTCGATGGGGGCCGGTGCAACAGCTGCGCTTGGTGCATTTGATCATCTGATTCGTAACTGATTTTAATTTAAGCACCCTTGCCACTGTTACAGTGGCATTCCTCTGAAAAAGAGGAATAAAAGCCGCAAGACATGGAGTCTTAGCGGCTTTTTTTATGCGTGCTGATTCAAGATAAATAAAGTTCCTGAAAATTAAAAAAATATAATTCGAACTATTTTTTACACAAGTTCTCCGATTACGTACTCGTTTTTATTACGGAGATATTCTATGAAAATGGTCATGAACACACTGACAAAGAAAATGGCAATTTTGGGTATCGCGGGCGCTTGCGCTGCTCCAGTAATGGCCGACCGTGCGATGTATGCCGGTGGCGGCCTGGGGATGGCAGAGCTGGGAGACGACAATGACGTCACCATGCCATACGGTCGTTTTGGTATGTATATTAACGAGAATTTTTCTGGTGAAGTGCGTGCTGGTTTTGGCCTTGACGATGATGGCGTAGAACTGGACAGCCTGTTGGGTGGTTATGTCCGTGGTGGTATTGCCTTATCTGACGTATTTTTTCCATACGCGATTGTCGGTCTGACCCGTGCTGATTACAGTTATGACAATGGCGCCTTCAGTGATTCAGACGATGAAATGGGCCTTTCAATGGGTATTGGCGCAGACTTTAACATCAACGAGCGATTAGAAATTAACGCTGAGTATATGAACTACATCGACGACGATGATGTAGAGCTGGATGCACTTGGGGTTGGTCTGGCCGTGAATTTCTGAGGTATGCTTTGGGGTATGACTGAATCGCATACCTCTCTTACTGCTTCACCTCTGCCTGAGCATAGCTGCCCGCTGTGCGGCGCTGACAACCACTGTCAGCCCGCCGCCTCGGGCTCTTTTGATACCCCATGTTGGTGTATGACTGAGACAATCGGTCAGCATGCACTCAATCAGATTCCCGCTTCAAGGCGGAATAAAGCCTGTCTTTGTCCCTCTTGTGCCACTGCTGGCAATCAAACTCAGCAAAAGTCCAGACATACGTAAAACTGTCATAGTTCGCTGGTATCCCTGACCACTGGTGGAATAGCTGGTTTGGCGTATCAGGTTCGGCCAAATAGCTGCATTGTTCAGACCCTTGGCTTAGGGTGACATGAGCAGTTCTGACGAAAGAGCCTTCGGGTTCTATAGAATAATGACAGTGGCAGCTGAGTTCTGTAGCGACGCCACTCTGAATAGGCAGGGATACTATGTCTGGTACACACTCAGTTCTGGCGCACGTGCAGGAAGCAGAAAACGCGCCGGTCAATACAACCTTTCTGAACGATGTTCTGCGAGGGCTTAGTCAGCCGCAGAAGTCTCTGTCATCCAAATACTTCTACGATGAAGTCGGAGATCATTTGTTTCAGCGTATTATGCGTTGTGACGACTACTATCTGACCCGTTGTGAGATGGAAGTGTTTCGCGAGAAAGCGAACGAGCTGGTGTCCGAGCTGAATATCGACGGAGCCGAATTTGATCTTGTAGAGCTTGGGGCCGGTGACGGAATAAAGACACGTCATCTGCTGCGGTACCTGTCAGAAGCGAATGCTGACTTCCGATACTTACCAGTCGATATTTCTGGTCACATTCTCGATGTGTTGTGCGCGGGTATTCAACAGAATATTTCGGGTATTGATATTCATCCATTCGAAGGCGATTACTTTTCTGCATTGGGGGAAATTGACCGATTTTCTCAACGTCGCAAAGTTGTACTATTTCTCGGCTCTAACATCGGAAACATGCCCATCGAAGACTGCCACACATTCTGCCTGCGCCTTGGCGAACATATGCATCCTGGTGACCTGTTAATTACAGGCTTCGACCTGAAGAAAGATCCGCGAACGATTCTTAAAGCCTACGATGACAGCGAAGGTCTGACACGGGATTTTAACCTCAATTTATTGCATCGTATCAATCATGAGCTCGGGGCTGATTTTAAACTGGACTCTTTCGAAGACTACCAGACGTACAACCCGGTAAGCGGTGCCTGTCAGAGCTATCTGATCAGTCAGAAAAGTCAGACCGTCACCATTGCTGGGCATCGGGTAGCCTTCGAAAAGCACGAGCCGATCTTCATGGAAGTCTCACGGAAGTTCAGCCTGGCAGAAGTGGATGATCTGGCTGTGACCACCGGATATTCACCAGTAAAACATTGTCTGGATAGCAAGGGCTGGTTCGTTAACGCCGTCTGGATAAAGAACTGATGACAGACCTCTTGAATCAATATCGCATGGTCCGGGCTGCTTCTAAGTCGATATGTCGGAATCTCGCTGCTGAAGACTATGTTGTTCAGCCTGTTATCGATGTGAGCCCTCCGAAATGGCATCTGGCGCACACCAGTTGGTTCTTTGAGACCTTTATTCTTTCACCGCACTCTTCCGGCTATCAGGTATTTCATCCCGCGTGGGGATATCTGTTTAACAGTTATTACGAAACGGTAGGCGAGCGCGTACCGAGAGCAGACCGGGGAAATCTGAGCCGTCCAACGGTCGACGAAGTCTACGCATATCGGAGTTACGTTGATGAGGCCATGGCTCAGTTTCTCGAACAAAGTAGTCTCTCTTCCGAGCTCGAAGCATTGATCGTCCTCGGCCTGAACCACGAGCAGCAGCATCAGGAACTTTTGATTACGGATATTAAATATATCCTTGGCCATAACCCCTTGTACCCATCTCTGGAAGTACCTGAACTGCGATCGGCTCAGGCTGTCGCCTCCGAGTTAACAGAGCAGTGGGCTGCCGTGGGAGGTGGTGTTTATTCGGTGGGCGTCCCGGCCAGTCATAAAGGGTTTTCGTTTGATAACGAACGTAGCGCGCACAAACAGTACATCGAAGATTTTGAAATACGTCGCTCTTTAGTTACCAACCGCGAGTACCTGGCCTTTATAGAAGACGGTGGGTACCAAGAGTTTGATTTATGGCACTCCGACGGGTGGAGTTGGGTGCAGGAAACGAATGCTGTTGCGCCTCTGTATTGGCAGAAACTTGATAATGAATGGATGACTTACGACTTCAATGGATTGCGTCCTATTCAACCTGACCTGCCAGTGGTGCATGTAAACTTCTATGAAGCATCGGCGTTCGCAGCATGGAAAGGCTGCCGCTTACCAACCGAGTCTGAATGGGAAGTCGCTTCTCATAAGATTCAGTGGGGCGAGTGCTGGGAGTGGACTAATAGTGCCTACTTACCTTACCCGGGTTTCAGCACAGCCAGCGGCGCTGTTGGCGAGTACAATGGTAAGTTTATGGTGAATCAGATGGTGCTGCGGGGGAGTTCAGTCGCGACGCCAGAAGGGCACAGCAGAAAGACCTACCGCAACTTCTTCCAACCCTGGCTGCAGTGGCAATATATGGGAATTCGTTTAGTGCGTTGAGCAATGTTTTGTCACGCTTGCTTCTTTAGCGGCTTGGTGTAATCTCACGCTTCGAAATTCGTTAATTAAGAGCTAGTTTTCATGCCTAAGGCCAGTGAAATTAAAAAGAATGCTGCGGTTGAGTACAACGGCAGCGTGTACTTCGTAAAAGACATCGAGCGTTCTGTGCCGCAGGGCCGTGCCGGTGGTTCTATCTACCGCATGCGTATGTACGATGTAGTGACTGGCGCTAAGCTGGATGAATCCTTCAAAGACAGCGATATGCTGAATCTGGCAGATCTGGTACGTCGCCCGGTGACTCTGTCGTACATTGATGGTGACGAGTACAACTTCATGGATTCTGAAGACTTCACCATGTACCCGCTGAACAAAGAGTCGATCGCTGAAGAGTCGATGTTCATCAATGAGGAAACTCAGGGCCTTCAGGTTGTAGTACTGAATGATTCTGCGGTGGGTGTTGATCTACCGACGATCGTTGAGTTAGTGATCGTTGAGACTGCGCCTGCAATGAAAGGTGCGTCGGCGACATCCCGTACTAAACCCGCGACGCTGAGTACAGGTTTAGTCGTGCAGGTGCCTGAGCATATCGCAGAGGGCGACCGCATTAAGGTGAACACCGATGAAAGCAAGTTCACAGGTCGTGCTAACTGATCTGAGTTTCTTTCATATAGAGCCCGGATTATCCGGGCTTTTTTGTCTCTGAGGCGTGGATATACTTTGGCTTCAATATTTCTCAAAAAGCCGCCGATGCAAGCGGTACGTGGTGACTTACGTGTCGGTGACTTTTTAGACCTTCCACCTGAAATACGGTCTCCCGGACAATCGTTACTTGTCTTCGTGCGGCATACAGGCTGCCCTTTTGCTGAGCGAGATATCAAACGTGCGCGTGCCTGGGCGGCAGAGAACCCAGAGGTTCAGGTGATTGTGGTTACGCATGGTGACGAGGGGCTGCGCGACACCTGGGTGGCAGATATTGGCGGCGCCGAGGGGCTGACGCTTTATCATGATCCTGAGCGTTGTCTTTATGGCCAGGCAGGCCTGGGCTTCAGCGCTGCGTCTCATTTTATGGGCTTTCCCTCGTTATTGGGCGTCATGCGCTTATGGCGAGAGGGCACCCGAAACCGAAGTGCATCAGGAACCCGCTGGCAGCGTGCGGGCGTTTTGCTACTCAAGGATGGCAAGCTGGTCTGGAGGAATATTCCTGAATCTGCCGAGGGCTTCCGTTTGCCTCAAAAGTCTTCGTGCGGAAAGTAGTGGCTCTGCTTGTCGAACTGTCGGCTGAACTCCCCTGCGTTCTGTTGAATATACTCCACAAAGGCCCGTGCTGCTGGCGTCAGGCTTTTGTTCGCTGGGTGTACAAGGCACCAGCTACGGCGCAGTGGAAAGTGGTCAATGGGCAGAATCTGCAAGGTGCCCAGCTGAAGTTCTGGCAAGATACTCAGCTTCGGTAGCACAGCGACGCCAAGGCCGGCGATGACCGCATGCTTGATTGCATCGTTTGAGCCCAGAATCATCGCTTCGGGTATCTTCAGTTTCGTTTCATGGCAATGAACTTCAAGAGCCAGGCGGCTACCAGAGCCAGCTTCGCGCATCAGTAACCGGCTGCTTAAAAACTCTTCGGCACTGACGGCTTGTTGGCCGAGTAGGGGATGCTCTGCCGGTGCAACTGCCACCAGTTCGTTATCCAGAAATGGAATCGAGATCAGCCCCTTGCCGTCTGGCACCATCCCCATAATGACAAGGTCGTCGACATTGTCACTTAAGCGCTCGATTGCTGTTGCCCTATTAACTACCCGTACGCTGATCCGCACGTCAGGGTTCTTATCGAGAAAGGGGCGCATCAGGTAGGGCACGACGTATTGAGCAGTATTGACCGCAGTAATGCGCAGTTCGCCTGCCACCCGCCCTTCGAGCGCCGCAAGCTCTGTTTGCAGATCGAGGATCTCTGCGAAGATACCTTTGACCGCGTCGTACATGCGCTCGCCAGCCGCGGTGGTGTAAAGCTTGCGCCCGATGTACTCGAACAGAGAGGTGCCCAGCGCTTGCTCCAGCTGTCGTACCTGGCTGCTCACGGCAGGTTGCGTCAGGCCGAGCAGATCCCCTGCCTGGCTATAGCTGCGCAGGTCATAGACGGCTTTATAAACCTGGAGCTGGCGAAAGGTCAGGCGGCTGGCGAGTTTCTGGATTGTGAGGGGCATCAAAGGTCTCTATAAGGTTAAGCTTATGGATGGTAGTAAATATATCAGTTTTGATTTTGTTGTACGGACTTATAATGCAGCTAAGGCGACAGATAAAGCAGACAAGCGTGTGTGGGCTATGTTGTGAAGTGGCAAAATCATTTAGGCTACGCAACCCTGAAGAAGAGGTAAGACAGTGAAAGACGTTATCAATGGTGTGCTCAATTTCCGCAAGAATGTTTATCCTGAGCGGAAAGACCTCTTTGGTACCCTCGCGGGAGGGCAAAGCCCGGATTTCCTCTTTATTACCTGCTCCGACTCGCGGATTGATCCTAACCTGCTGACAGGGTCCGATCCTGGAGACCTGTTTATCTGTCGCAATGCCGGCAATATCATCCCGCCTCATTCCAACGAAACAGGGGGGATGACTGCCTCTATCGAGTATGCCGTGGCTGTACTCGGAGTGCGCCATATTATCGTCTGCGGTCACACAGATTGCGGCGCGGTTAAGGGGGCTCTGGATATGGATGGCCTGAATGGTCTGCCTCACGTTAAAGAGTGGCTGGGGCACTGCCGCTCAGCCATGGAGATTGTGCGAGAGCGTAATGGCATTGAAAGTGGAGCCTGCCTGGACAATCAGCATCTCAATGAAGCCATTGAAGAGAACGTTCTGCAGCAGGTTCAGCACCTGCGTACACATCCGGTTGTCGCTGCCAAACTTGCCACTGGTAAGGTAGAGATTCACGGTTGGGTGTACAATATCGAGACTGGCGGTATTCGCTGCTCCTCAGAAACAGGTAACTCTTTCGAAAATTTTGAAACCCGGTACCAGAAAGAGATCTCCGAACTTAAGTGACGAAAGTCATTATTTTATGTAACAAAATGGGCCATTGTTTCTGTGGCTCGTTTTATCCATTGGCTATGGCCTGAAAAGGCATAAACTCCCCAATTAGTCAATAGACAAATTCCAGTTTACTTAACGGTTGTTTATTTTCTTGTCATCAAAGTGATGACGTCAGATGGTGGGGCGCTGCCCCGATAATAAAAATAATAAGAAAATAGCTCACACTACGTCTGCGCGCCTGTTGATGGCGATTCTCGAGGTGGTGGTGTTTCTGACTCTCTTATTATTTTTGTTGTCGCACTGGGATATCTCCCTCTTGTCGCCTTTCTGACACTGCTTGAACAATAAAATAAATGAGCCCTATCAAAAGGGACAGGAGTTCTCACTATGTCAGCGAACAAAGCAGCGCAGAAGAAACTGCCTCCAATCAAGATGCGCTTCAAAAAGCGTGAAGACATTACCCTGGATGAGTGCCTGGGAATGTACAAACTGTTTAAGGTGTACTATCAGAACACCCCGTTTGAGCAGTTTCTGGAAGATTTTTCTAACAAAACAGGGGCACACATTGCCAAGCGCAAAACCGATGGCAAAGTCGTAGGTTTCTCGACCGGCGTTGCTCGCACCATCGAAGTTGACGGTAAGCCTGCCCGCATTCTGTTCAGTGGTGACACAGTGATGTCGAAAGAATACTGGGGTCACTCTGCTTTCCCGCAGTCGTTCTTCCGTTGGTTACTGTCAGAGCGTCTTCGTCACCCGACGCTGCCGATGTACTGGTTCCTGATTTCTATGGGATATCGCACCTACCTTATTTTGGCAAACAACTTTTACAAGTATTATCCGAACATTGATGGTGACGATCCGCAGCTGAAGAATGTTGCATTTACAGCAGCGGATAACATCTTCCCGGGTGCCCTGAACCGCGAAACGGGTTTGCTGGATTTCGGTGAAGATGCCTGTGCGCTCTCAGACTTTGTGACGCCAATTACAGAGAAAGAACGTGCTGTTCCCAAGATTGCTTTCTTTGAAAGCCGTAATCCGGGTTGGCACAAGGGCGATGAAATGGCCTGCGTTGGTTCAATGGATTGGGGTTCGTTTGGCCGGATTATCCTGGATGCGCGTCGCACACTCTTCAAGAAGGGTACTCGTAAGACGAAGAAGCAGGCGAGTTCGGCAGAGGTTAACCACAAGCCTGAGAACATTGAGGTGACCGTCGACGATATTTACAACAAAGAGTCTGACAGCAGAACTGCCTGATATCTTTGTGAACTCCTGAAAAAGCCCGGCTGTTTTGCAGCCGGGCTTTTTTATTTTCGGCTTGTTGCAGACTCAGCCTGGATAGCGCTGACGCAGATATTCGAACATGGCTCTCATGCCCATAGCTTCACCGCCTACAGGCTTGCCGCGAAGGGCGCGACGATTCCAGGCCATCACGTCGAAATGCACCCATGGGGTTTCTTCGACGAATGCTTCCAGATAAAGCGCTGCGGTAATTGCACCCCCAAAGGGCCCGGGAACTGAGTTCACCATATCGGCAACTTCGCTGTGCAGGGCTTCTTTGTACATGCGGAATAATGGCAGGTTCCAGACAGGGTCTGACACTTTTTCACCGGCCTGCATAAGGTCGCCAGCCAGCTGCTTCTGATTGGTGAAAAAGCCGGGCAGATCGGTCCCGAGCGCAACACGGCATGCGCCGGTCAGTGTTGCAAAGTCGATCATCAGGTCTGGCTTCTCGCTGGCACCTTCGAACAAGGCGTCACACAGTACCAGGCGCCCTTCGGCGTCGGTATTATCAATCTCGACGGTTAACCCCTTACGTGTAGGGATGACATCGCCGGGTCGGAAAGCGTTGCCGCTGACAGCGTTCTCAGCCGCAGGAATAAGCAGTCGCAGGCGCACAGGGAGCTTGTTCGCCATGATCAGGTAGGCAAGGCCAATGGTGTGTGCTGCGCCACCCATGTCTTTTTTCATCAGACGCATTGAGTCGCCTGGTTTCATGTTCAGGCCGCCGCTGTCGAAGCAGATTCCTTTGCCGACCAGTGTAACCTTAGGGTGGTCTTGGTTTCCCCAGGTCAGATCAATCAGGCGCGGGTCATGTTCGCTGGCGCGGCCTACCGCGTGGATCATCGGGTAGTTCTGCTCAAGTAATTCTGAGCCTACGACATCCCGTACCTTTGCTCCGAACTCATCAGCCAGCGAATGAACGGCAGAGGAAATATTCTGCGGCATCATGTCAGACGCTGGCGTATTAATGAGATCACGCACGCGCTTAGTGCCTTCGATCAGGCGACCAGCTTCCTCGATGACGGCTTCATTATTCAGCGCCAGTTTTGCGGTCGCGGCAGGTTTCTCTGTGTAACGATCAAATCGATAAGCGCCTACGCCCCAGCCAAAAGCCAGAGCCAAGAGGCTTTCATCTGAGAGTTCAGAAACGGGGGTGTATGTACCAGCAGGCAGTGCACTGGAGAGATTGCCGCAGACGAAGAAGTCCTCGGTCGATTCAACAACACACAAAACGCTATCAATACTGCCACTTGATGACGGAATGACCGTATGCCCTGAGCCGGCGTAGCCTGAGTGCAAAAGCCATTGCTTGACGTATTCTGGCTGGTCATCAAGCCAGTTGGCGTAATGCTCTTTTTCTATCAGGTGAAGGGGCGTACCTTCCTGGCTATGCATCAGTACTGCAGACATCATTATTTCCTGTTTCTGGGTATTCGCTAGTTAGTATAGGAGTATAACAAGGGGAACAGAACCAGACAGACATTCGTGGCTCGGGTAAACTAAGCCGCGTTTATTCTGGGCCTTCGGAGGCAGAATGTGGGATGAGATAGGCGGTGGCTTTCTGATAGGAGCCGCTGCGTCTTTGCTCTGGATAGGAATCGGCCGGATCAGTGGTATGACCGGGGTACTCTCTAGCGTATTTATGCTCAGGGACACCGGGCGCCACTGGGCGCTGGCGTTTCTTGCTGGGCTGCTGGTCGCCTGGCCAATTATGCAGGCAGTGGGGTATTCAACACCCATTAACATTACTGATGATTCGGTGCTTCTGGTCTCAGCAGGGCTGCTTGTTGGGTTTGGTACATACATCGGCAATGGCTGTACCAGTGGTCATGGAGTGTGCGGCATGGGGCGGCTTTCCTTCCGCTCTTTTGTGGCGACATTGACCTTTATTGGCGCGGGTATCGTGACAGTTGCGGTGATGAATGCGCTGGGGATGGGGTTATGAAGCATGTAATACCTTTTTTGAGCGGTCTCCTGTTTGGCTTAGGCCTGCTGCTCTCGGGGATGAATGATCCTCAGAAAGTCCGGGGGTTCCTGGATTTATTCGGAAATTGGCAGCCTGAGCTGATCGCGGTGATGGGAGGTGCTGTTGTGACTTTCTTTATTGTTTTTCAGGTGAGTAAAACACGGGCTCGGCCACTGTTCGCTCCGAGCTTTCATCTGCCGAGCTTGCAGGCGATTGATCTTCGTCTGATGTCTGGTGCGATTATGTTTGGAGCAGGGTGGGGGCTGGTAGGTCTGTGTCCGGGGCCTGCTTTGGTGGATATTCTCTCTGGAAATGAGAGCGTGCTTATTTTCGTAGGGGCGCTGATTGCTGGTAACCGGCTGGCTCACTATCTGGTGGGGCCGGTAAAAAGTAGCTGAAGGGGGAAATCAGAATTAGCTATCGGGCCATTAGTTAATATCTGTTTCTGCTTTGGGGGAATCCGCGGTTAACTATCAGAACAGATAACCGGGAGCAGCACCCATGCAACACATATCTCATTCCGCTTTATTTATATTGTCCGTATTCAGCGAGCCTCATCTTTGCACTGATGAGGCGGCTGTTGCTGACTTAAAGAACGCGTGACAGGAACTCTTCGGCGTCTTTTACAGACTGTTCCGGAATTTCTTCCATCGGAACATGGCCAACGCCAGGGTAGGTGATTAATTCCGACCCTTTGATGTCACGGTGAAACAGTGGTGCATTCTTCGGTGTGATCCAGATGTCTTTCTCGCCCCACTGAATCAGTGTGGGTGCTGTTACGTCAGAAACCCGCTCGGGCGTCATATTGTCGAGTTCTTCGAAAACTTTCAACAGCGACAGAGGGTTGCCTTTGTGTAGCATCATATCCTGATAGCATGGGATCTTTTCTTCGGCTATGCGGCGTTTGTCGCCATACACTTCACCGAGAATATATCTGACGACAAACTGGGGTGTCGCTACGCGCACCAGATGGCGCAGGTAAGGAGTGGTGAATAACTTCATGATCAGAGGCAGCTGCATCGGATAGCCCGCCGCATCCAGTAACACCAGAGCCTGAACTTTGTACGGGTGCTCCGCCGCAAAACTCCATGAAATGTAGCCACCCAGTGAGTTGCCTATAAGCACCACTTTATCGAGCTGCAGGTGCTCCGTCAGTGCATTGATGCGGTCTACGATGCCTTCGATGGAGGTATCGCCATCAGTGATCGCGCCGCTGAGGCCAAAGCCTGGCACATCGAGGCGAACAATCCGGTACTTCCCCTTCAGGTGATCTACCCAGCCATCCCATGTCTGTAGTGAGGCCATAATGCCGTGCAGCATGACGAGTACGGGGGCGTTCTCGTCCTGGTTGCCCTCTATGCGGTAGTGAATATTGTCACCGCGGTAATGAAAGAACCGGGAGTTATCGTTGGTGTAGATCTCGGCGAGTTCGGCTGTACTCAGTTTGGTCAGGCCCAGATAACGCATCAATGACATGCTGCTTTCCTTTGTTTTTGGATCACACGAAGCATGCCCGTCTCCGAGGAGGGCGGGTAGGTTGAATAGCGACAGCATTGACTTCGAAATTGTCATCGTTTTGTCAGATGAGGGCCATCTGACTGTCATTTGCAGAGGGTTTAATGTGCGCGTCAGTCACAGAATGAGCCGATGATATGCCTCTGTCTCGCAGGGAGTTTCTGATTGATAGCCTGGCCAGTGGATTTCTATTTCCTGGTGGAAAAGATCAGAGAAAACAGGCTGGATTTCCTTTCCGTCACGGTATTGCCAGTGGCGACCCTCTGACTGACGCCATCATCCTCTGGACCCGAGTAAGCCCGCAGGATGACACTGATGTTGTGGCTTATCGCTGGGTAGTCGCAACCGATCGATCTCTCACAAACGTAGTAGCGTCGGGTGACGGCCTGACGTCTATCGAGAGAGATTTCACGGTTAAGCACGATGTGCGGGGCTTGTTACCGGGGACAACCTACTTCTATGCGTTCTATGCTCGTGGTCACTGGTCAGATACAGGTCGATTCCGGACACTGCCTGAGGGGAACGTCGAGCATCTGAGACTCGCTTTTACCTCTTGTTCCAATTACGCCGCGGGTTACTTTAACGTATATCGCGAGTTGTCTCATCGTCATGATCTTGATGTTGTTCTGCATCTGGGCGACTACATTTATGAATACGCCAATATCGAAGAATCACTGGCATCCGGCCGGGTTAATGAGCCGCTCGGTGAAACTGTCTCACTGGAAGACTATCGGGCTCGCCATGCTTGTTATAAAGCCGACAAAGATCTTCAGGCAGCCCATCGCCAGCACGCTTTTATCGCGATATGGGATGACCACGAAGTTGCGAACAACGCCTGGCAAGGGGGTGCGGCTAATCATTCGTTAACCCAGGGGGAGTGGGGACAACGTTTAAGCGCCGCAGTACAGGCTTACTACGAATGGATGCCGGTTCGTGAAATCAGTCATACGGGCAGACTTGCGTTGTATCGTGGGTATCGCTTCGGAAACCTGCTGGACCTTTCTGTACTGGATACCCGTCTTGCCGGAAGAGACGCGCCCGTAGATACCCCTGATGCCATCAACGCAGAAGAGAGAACCCTGTTGGGCGCCGAGCAGGAAATCTGGTTAGAGAGTCGCCTTGCCTCGGCACAGCAGGAAGGCGTGACCTGGAAGTTGTTAGGCCAGCAAGTGATGATGGCCCAATTCGGTTTGGCCGAGCAGCCATTTAATTATGATCAATGGGATGGTTATCCGGCGGCACGCCGTCGACTATTCGAATGTATTCGTCGGCACAATGTAGAAAATTTTGGTGTGCTCACCGGTGATATTCATTCAGGATGGGCAATGACACTCAATGATGACCCATTTGTTTCAACCGAAACTCCGATAGGCTTCGAACTGGTCACGCCTGCGGTAACATCACCAGGAATCAGTAATAAAACGACGGCTGCATTAGCGGGCTCGTCGTTAATGCAGGTAATGCCTCATCTGAAATTCATCGATTTTTACTATCGCGGATTTGTATTGCTCGATATTACCCATGAGCATTTGCAGGCCGAATGGTGGGTGGTGAATCGTGTCGACAGTCCACGCTATGACTCTGCCTGTATGAAAGCGCTGAAACTGAACCGTGGAGAATACCGCTATATCGAATCTCAGCCAGTAAAACCTGAGATGTCCTCAATGGAATTGGCTGATTTTTCAGGCGATCTTTCTTATCTGAGAAATTGGTCTGCGGGGGATGAACTGGCAGCAACCGATATGATTGCTGCGTTACATCCGGGGAATTAAACCCCGGAATGACGAGGTTATAGTCAGGGTCTCAGCAAAAATTCGCGCGCATCCTTGACGCTGATTTCCGGAATTTCTTCCATCGGCATATGACCCGCGTTGTCATAAATCACAGACTCTGAATTACGGATATTTTTCATAAATGATTTTACGTGGCGCAGGGGGATCCAGCGATCTTTTTTACCCCACATAATCAGCGTCGGCTGGTTCATTTTTTTCATGTAGCCTGTCCGGAATCCACCGGTATTGCGGATGAAGTGAACGACACGGGCAGACGCGGCTCTATTGCCCTCGCGCATCGACAAATCATAATAAAGATCGACTTTTTCTTTGGTGACCTTTGAGCGATCACCATAGACATCTTTAATAACCGCCCAGAACGCTGACTTTGGATATTTTACCGCTTGACTGAGAAAGGTTGCTCCCGGTAGGGCCAGAGAAATCAGCAACCAGGGAGTAACGAACAGAAAGCCCGCAGAATCAATAAGAATGACCTTCTTCACCTTCTCCGAGTAGCGACCCGCAAATTCCCAACTCATCCAGCCGCCCAATGAGTTGCCGGCGACCATGCACTCTGAAATGCCCAGAGCGTCTGTAAAATCATTGAGGAATTCACTGTAGATATGTTTGAACATTCCCTTCGGGTGTGGGCCAGTCAGACCGTAATTGGGTGCATCGAGAGCGATGACGCGAAAGTCCTCTTTCAGAGCATCAATCCATTCTTCCCAGGTGTGCAGTGATGAGAACATGCCATGAAGTAAGATCAGTACCGGGCCCTCGCCAACATCACGATAATGAACATCCATTCCCTGCACCTGAATGAATTTAGAATCAGCGTAGGCGTGTCGGCGCTTAATCTCATCCAGTGGAATGCCATACTTCTCTGTAAACAACGACTGCAGCATGTTGGCCTCTGTAATCCGCAATGTTGGCGACCGTAGACGCCATGGCTGGTAAAATTGAGCCTTAGTTTATCAGACACCTGTATTATCACTATGGTCGAAACGGACTTTTTTAACCTGATCATCGAGACTGGCATGATGTTTCTGCTCGCATTTGCAGCGGGCTCAGTGCTGCCTGTCGGGTCTGAATGGTATCTGGTGTTATTGCTTGAACAAGGCGCTATCGCCTGGCTGGTGACCAGTGCGGCAATTCTGGGAAACACAGGTGGGGGGTGGTTGACGTTCGCATTGGGTCGGGGTGGCAGAAAGCTCTATGAGCGCTCGCACGAGGTACCGCGACGTTTCCGGGCCGCAGAGACGCTGTTCGCCCGCTATGGCAGCTGGTCCTTGTTGTTCAGCTGGGTGCCTTTGTTGGGCGATATTCTGGTTGCTCTCGCAGGTGCTGCGCAGCTGCCGTGGAAGCGTTCTCTGGTGCTTATTTTTATCGGTAAGGCGTTGCGCTACTACATCGTATACCGTGTTTGGGCCGGATTAACAGATCTATGAGTCACCGACTGAAGGCGACCTTGTTTGAAGAAGATGACGGGAGAACGCCTGCGGACTTCATAGCCTGGCTATTACCGAGGCATTCAGAACTTGAGCGAGCTCAGCTTCTGGTCTCAGCCACGATAGATGGTCAGCCTTTGGCTGAGTCCCGACAACTGCCCGGCGAAGGTGAGTTTTCCGTCATGCTCGACGATCACCATGAGGATACAGTGTCGAATGATTGGTGCATCGTCTGGGAACGTCACGACCTGATGGTCATATTTAAACCGCATCAACTGCCCGTAAGCCGCACCACACGTAACTTGTTCGGTACGTTGATTTCAGAAATACGTAGGCATACTCCCTGGCGAGATGCTCGCCTGTTGCATCGTCTTGATGCCGAAACCGCTGGTCTTATTCTTGTCGCGAAACATGAAGCAGCAGACAGGCGTTGGAAGAAACGCCTCAGCCGATTGGTCGCGGTTAAAGAGTATTATGCGCGTGTGTGGGGAGTACCGTCCTGGGAGCACCTGGAAGACTTTACCCCCTTGTCAGAGCGCACTGACAGCGAGATACGAACCAGAATGTATCCTGTCACTGATGGAGATTCTGACGCATACCGAAACGTGAAGCAGTGTCACTCGGAGTTTGATGTTATCAAGACAGAGGGAGAGACCTCTTTAATCCGCTGTCGGATTTATACCGGCCGTAAGCATCAGATTCGTGCTCACCTCGCAGCGCAGGGGCATCCCATTGTGGGCGATAAGATCTATTCATGTGATGGCAGCTTCTATCTGAAGCGATTGCAATCACCTCTCTCGACGTATGACTTTGAAACGCTGGGCGCCGAATGCCAGTTGCTGGTGGCGAGCACGTTGGTACTTAACCTTCCGGGTGAGGAAGTCACTGTTACTCTTCCTTCAGCGCTTTGTCATCCGACAGAGATTGAGCTGGCACGAGAATACTTGTCGTATAAGTGACTGTTGGCACATCTTCGTTTTGAGCCAGGCGTCTGAGTTGCTCGTACACAAGTCGTCCCATATCTTCAAAGTCGATGCTCACCAGCCCATAGAGCAAATGCTCTCGCAGCATTTCACGGTGCCCTGTACTGATTTTCCCAACACCCGCAATGATTCGGGTATTCATCTCTTCCTCCTCAAGCGCGTACATAGCCGCCTTGAATGCACGTTCATTGATGACTGGCCAATGCCCGACAGAGACCAGTAAGTCAGGCTGGATGTCGCGCAGGATACCTGTTAACTGATGCAAGGCCTCCCGGTGATTCGCATTAGGTAATTTGGGGCAACGGGTTGGCTCCGACCAGCCGCCTTCGCCGGATAAGCGCTGCCCAGACTCCATCGGAATATTGCCGGCGAGGTAGCGGCGCAGGGCATCAACCCGAATTGCGAGGTTGGGGTCGTGATCTACCGTCATGATACAGAGGGTTCCGGCCTCCGGAGAGGCCAGCGATGCCAACCTGCCCAGATCTCGTCCAAAGGTTTCGTTGTCAGCCCCGACGTAAGGCAGAGAGGCGAGTTCTTCGCCCTTCTTGAAAGGCGAGTCGAATGTCATAACGGGAATACTGGCGTGAGTCAGCCGGTCGGCAATGAAGGATGACTGCGTCACCGAAACCGCAATCGCAGAGTAGCGTCCACTCGCGAGTGCGGCCTCAATCGCCCGTGCTTGTAAGTGCGCGTTTGCAGGCTCTGGAGAGCCCAGCAACTCGCAAAAATTACCGTCCAGCCGCGCGGCTCTGTCGCAAGCCTTCCAGGCCAACATAAAATTCGGATCAGAGGTGCTCTTGGCTACCAATCCGAAAATCTGTTGTTGGCCACTGACTTGAGCAGACCAGATCAGGACCAGAGAAATCAAGAAGTATTTCATTGATAATGTTGTCAATTCTCATTGGGCTATACATAATCAAGATATACCCTATGGCCTGTTTGGCAAGGTGCGCGAGAAACAAAAAACCGGACACTTGGCCCGGTTTTATATAGCAGTTACAGCGTGGTATCAGGATGCTAACCGTCGACGTGCCATCACGCCGAGAGAGCCAAGGAGTAGCCAGAACAGATTGACTGCACCGCCGCTGCTGCCGCTATTTCTACTGGAAGGCCATTCTTCTTGTGAAGATATCTCTGATGACTGTAGCTTAACGAGGTCCGCCGAGAAAAAGCCCAAGCCCTCTGCATAAGTCTCTGAGGCACTTACGTCGTTGTCATACATCAGCTCAACTGTATTAACGGTTGTCCCATTAAAATCAGCCTGTCCCCGGCCAATTAATGTCAGGTTATAGCTGTCAGTGAAAATACCCATCAAGTTACCATCTTCAAATCTTTCGTAACTGTACGCTATGATTATTGGTTCACCTGGCACTAATTCTGCGGGCATTACTAACTTATCGGTAAATTGCCAGCGTAATTCGCTTTCCTCGCAAACCTGCTCTATGTGATAAATACCGTCGGAGCGGGCCTCTAGTATGCTGTAGCAGTCGTCGTCATTAAACCAGCGTTTGTATTGGTTGTTTCCTATTGTCTCCATAGTGATTTCGTACTCGCCATAATAGTCGTTTACGTAGGAGTTTTTCAGGCTTCCCAGCGGGAAGTAGGGTCGAAGGCCCACACTGGAGAATGTATCGGCATCGCTGACAGAGCTGCCTATTTTCATTTCGATGAAGTCGGCGACGCCGTCTGCATCAGAGTCATACCAGATACCTTCGGATTTCATAGGATCTCTGCCCAGAGCCTCTTCATCACGATTGTCGAGTCCATCTCCGTCAATGTCGTCATCGCACAGATCACCCAAGAAGTCTCTATCGGTATCAGTTTGTTCAGGGTTAGCAGTGCTAGGGCAATTATCATCCCAGTCGCTGAAACCATCACCATCACTGTCATTATCGCCATAGGTGTATTCACAAGCGTCACCTATGCCATCGCCGTCACTATCACTCTGGCCGGGGTTGTAGTCCCACTCACAATTATCAACGAAGTCGGCTATGCCGTCCGCATCCCAGTCATCAAAGTAGCTATCACATGCATCACCCCGGCCATCCTTATCCGAATCGATCTGGTCAGGGTTTGGCGTTGAGTAGCAGTTATCAGTGTCATCGGAAATGCCATCATCGTCCCAGTCTGGTCCGATATAGATCTGATATTCAATATCGTCGATGATAATCTGCTCGTCAGGGTCATTCCAATTATTAGACGGTACCTGTAACTCCATCCTCACTTGCTGAATACCGTCAGGAATATCAGAACTGTCAATATACCGATATCCATCTCTGTACTGCGCTGTTACCTCTGAGTCACCAATATAGATTTTCAGAATAGGTGAGCTGCCGTAGGAGTTATCACTTGATCTGTTGAATCGCAAATCGCCGCTACCATCAAAGTCGGCATAAAATTCAATATAAGGAAGTAAAGATCCCAACTCCGCTGCCGGACCGCGCAGGTCGTATCCCTCCGCTTCATAGCCACTGTCCTCAAGAATGAACCATTCACCGCCGTGAGTTAGGACCGTTGAGGGAATCAGGCCGTCATCAAAATTAATGGTAAACTGACCTGTAAAAGGGGCAGGTGAGTCCACGGATATATCAGTTCCGGTCCGGTATTCGTAATAATTCGGAAGACCGTCGTTGTCCTTGTCCTGATTGCGATCAGTATCGCTGAGAGGGTCAAGTCCGTTGGCTGTTTCAATATCATTCGGGATGCCATCGCCGTCAATATCACTGTCGCAGGCATCACCAATATAGTCATTGTCCTGGTCTGCCTGGTCGCTGTTCGAATCAGAGAGGCAATTATCGAAGAGGTCACTGACAGTGTCACCGTCGGTATCTCCTCCAGACGCGATGTTGTAGCGGCTGATTGTGGTGCCTTCAAAGCTCACGCGGATGACGCCCAGGAATGTGGCGTTATAGACCAGTCGAAGGTCGTCGGGGCTGCCTTTAGCAACGAATGACGTCAATTCCCCATCTGCCGACCAGACCTGCAGACCTGATTTATCACCGGAAACTGTTATTAACTGATTTGCGGGGTAGGCGGCTTGGTATATATCACTGCTGAGGGTCTGGTCATTTGACAGAGTATCGAGCTTGATAAGCTTACCGGTAGTAAGAACTGCTTTGCCAAGTTCAGGTAAGACGAACAGGTCGCGCTCTACCTGAACTCCTGTTGATAGGGAGGAAGAAGCTACACGACTTTCGGTTGATGTGTCGTAGCTGTGTTTATTGAGATAGGTCCGGTATAGCTGATAATAGGCTTCTTCTGACTCAATCCAATATGACGGATTCAGGCTATAAAATTGGTTTATGAATAGACTCAGAAAGTTACCTGAAGGATCAACTGAGTGCTTACGATCAAACGATCCATAACCTATTTCAATTTTATCCATAAATACGGCGATATCGGACCAGTCAGAACCGGGCATATATGTCAGCGCCGCGACCCTTGGAGTATCATCGCTAAAGTCTATTTTTCTAAGATACCCATCCGTATGAACACTGTATACCGAGTCAGAGTATTCGTCGTACGCGAGCTGAAGAGCATCTGATTCTATAAAGTAGCTCTTTGTGAACTCTCCCTCTTCTACGTCCCAGATATAAAGCCCGTTTGTTTCAGCATCGTAAATGATCGCCTCACCGGATTGTGTTGTCAGAATTTTCTCTGGAATGATTTGAGAGGTATTGGCAGGTAGTGGAGGAGATGTATTGAAGATTACAGGCGGAACGATATCACTTTCGGGAGAAATATATTCTGAAGTAAACCCAGTATCGGTGATGTTCAGTGCGACATACTCATCGGCAAACGCTGATAAATAAGCAAAGCTGTCTGATAGTGTGTAGAAACCAGTTTCAACGCCTTGCTCTGAGTACTGGATTAACTCGCCTTCGCTATCCAGTATCGCTATTGCCCCATCAATTCTCGAGGTTGCAACAGCATTGCTTGACGGTAGACGTGCTATGATTTTCTGTTCTGCAATATTCAGTATGTAGCCTGACTGAACTAAAGCCTCTGAGCTACTCAGAGTGATGGCATCTCTGTACTCTCCGTAGTTGCTTGAATAGAGTTGGTAGCAACTTGATGACAGATAGTCAGCGTCGGTTTTTACCAATTTGCACACACTATTGGAACTCTGATATACCAGCATGTTCGAAAGCTTTCCGCTTTTAAAGCTTATTTGGTTTGATGATATCGAACGGCTCGCTATCTCTAGGCCTGCTTCATTATATAGGCGAGCGTAATTGTCGGACTCTCCAGTAATTATGTAGCCATTATCAATAGCTACTCCCCTCACGTTCGCTGGTGTTCCACCTAGGTAGGACACACTGAGGTCAGTTAAGGATATTGCTCGAATTTCACGACTGTTTGCTACGACGATCTTGTCTTGAGAAATAGCAAGGTGTTGAGCCGTTGAGGGAAGATCAATGGCTGTTAACTCCGTGCCCGATGCGAGATCAAACCTGAGAATTTGATTCCTATCAGTCAGTGCGTAAACAATACCGTCGAACTCACGGGTTTCCAGAACTGCGGAATAAGCGGGAAGTACAATAAGTAACGTGAGAAGAGCGCCCACGAGCCAGCTACGGAGGGTCATAGATACTACATCCATGTAAAAAATAATTATCGATATGGTATCAAATGGTTGAATTTTGATCTATGTCGTCTGCCGACACTGACGGCTGAGGCCCGCTTAATTTACAAAAACCGGGCAGTCAGCCCGGTTTTTTAAACGTTTTGCTTGCAGTCTCATACTGTCAGGCGCCGGCGTGATAGCAGGCTAAGAGAAGCGAGTACCAGCCAGAACAGGTTGACTGCGCCGCCACCTCCGCCACCGGAAGAGGACTCTGGCTCTACTCTCTCGGTCTGTTCTTCATCCGGTAGTGCTGCTGCAACGGCCGCGACATCAACACGACTGTTAATTTTATAGTCGATCAGGTTCATGTAGTGCGTGCCGTATAAACCAATGTCTTTGAGGTAGATGTAATATACGCCGCGGCTGAACACTGATGAGGCGAGAGTTATGTATTCTCTACTTTCGTCGTTAAAGATCATTTCGCCTCGATCAATCATATAAATGATGTGATCCAGGCAGTGCTCATAAGTACATTTTGAATCGCCAGAGGATACAACAGTTCCCCCCTCCTGGATCTCGAAAGGCAGATGTAATAAATCAATCTCTTCGATGCCTGAATTCCATTCACCTTCTACAAAATAATCCCGGTATAGGCTCTTAAGGTATATGCCGTCCTTACCGATTCGATAGTAGTGATCACCCTCCCCGAACAGGGCATAGCTTGTATTTTTATAAATTCCCGGCGAGTCTTCATCGACAGTTTCAGTGAACTCTTGGTTGTAGGTAGGCGGCTCGATAGTGACTTGAGCACGATAGGTATATTCAATATCTCCTAATGGCACGTAGTCAGTCAGCGAGAGTGTCGCGAAGTCATCCGCTACGAAAGGGTCGGTTCCTGTATTCAACTCGTATATGTCGTTAGCGCCGTCGCCATCGGAATCTGTGTTGGTAGTATGAATTACATTCCCTATGGAGTCTTTGCCTAGGTCAGTCCCTCTGGAATCCCTGTATTCAAGCTGATCCTCAATTTCATCGGGAACTCCATCAACATCATCATCCGGATTACATGCATCACCGAGGAAAACAACATCGAAAAAGAGGGATTCTTGTTCTGAATTGTGCTCGGTTGGACAGTTGTCTCGTGCATCAGCGATCCCATCTCCATCGTAGTCGGGGTCAGCGAGGACTGCCTGGCTCAACAGGACAGTTGTGAATAGAAGGGGGATTAACTGTAGGCGGAACATCAATAACATCCATATTTGAATCTCTCCGGATACTACCACGAAGAATTTCTGTGGGGTTTAGCTTTACGCGACAAGTAATGGGTTGACATAAAAAACCGGGCAGTCAGCCCGGTTTTTTAACGACTTTGAATACTACTTAGCAAGCAGTTATAGCAGGCCGTTTACAGCATCAACGACTGCATCGGTGGTGATGCCGAACTCTTTGAACAGTTCGCCTGCTGGTGCAGACTCACCGAAGGTGTCCATGCCAACGATGGCGCCGTTCAGGCCGACAAACTTGTACCAGTAGTCTTTGTGCAGAGCTTCTACCGCAACACGAGCAGTCACAGCGCTTGGCAGTACCTGCTCCATGTATTCAGCGCCCTGGGCACAGAATACTTCGGCAGAAGGCATAGAAACCACGCGGATGTTTTTGCCGCTCAGTTTCTCAGCCGCTTCGACCGCCAGAGAGACTTCAGAACCGGTGGCGATGATGATGGCATCCGGCGTGCCTGCACAGTCTTTCAGGATGTAACCGCCGCGGGCGATCGCTTCAACCTGCTCGGCGTTGCGTTCCTGATGTGGCAGGCCCTGACGAGAGAAAATCAGAGCAGAAGGGCCGTCTTTGCGCTCAACTGCCGATTTCCAAGCCACTGCAGATTCAACGGTGTCGCACGGACGCCAGGTCTGCAGGTTTGGCGTGTTACGCAGGTTGGCTACCTGTTCAACTGGCTGGTGAGTCGGGCCATCTTCGCCCAGACCGATGGAGTCGTGGGTATATACGAAGATTGAGCGCTGCTTCATCAGGGAAGCCATACGTACGGCGTTACGAGCGTATTCCATAAACATCAGGAAGGTGGCGCCGTACGGTACGAAGCCTTTATGTAGAGCGATACCATTCATCATGGCGCTCATGGCAAATTCACGTACACCGTAGAAAATGTAGTTGCCAGACGCGTCCAGACCGCTGACACCCTTGGCACCATTCCAGAGAGTCAGGTTAGAGCCTGCCAGGTCAGCTGAGCCACCCAGGAATTCAGGCAGCATAGGGCCGAAGGCGTTGAGTGTGTTCTGTGACGCTTTACGCGACGCAACGGTCTCGCCTTTTTCCTGACATTCGCGAATGTAGGCCTGTGCTTTTTCTGCGAAATCTGCAGGAAGGTCACCTGCGATACGACGCTTATATTCTGCTGCCAGTTCTGGGTAGGCCGCTTCATAGGCTGCGAATTTGTCGTTCCATGCGAATTCTGCCGCAGCGCCTTTTTCTTTCGCGCTCCAACCTTCGTAAACATTTTCAGGAATTTCGAACGAACCGTGTTTCCAGCCCAGACGCTCGCGGGTCAGCGCGATCTCATCATCACCCAGAGGCGCGCCGTGGCACTCTTCTTTACCTTCTTTGTTCGGTGAACCGAAACCAATGATGGTTTTGCAGCAGATCAGCGTCGGCTGATCGCTGTTCGCGCGAGCAGTGTCGATGGCTTGTTTGATCTCTTCAGGATCGTGGCCATTAACCTTAGGAATCACCTGCCAGCCGTAGGATTCAAAACGCTTAACCGTATCGTCTGTGAACCAGCCTTCAACTTCACCATCGATAGAGATGCCGTTGTCATCGTAGAAGGCAATCAGTTTGCCCAGACCCAGTGTACCGGCCAGAGAGCAGGCTTCGTGGGAGATACCTTCCATCATGCAGCCGTCGCCCAGGAACACGTAGGTGTTGTGGTCAACGATCTCGTGTCCTTCACGGTTGAACTGACCTGCCAGAACTTTTTCTGCCAGTGCCATGCCGACACCGTTGGCGATGCCCTGACCCAATGGACCAGTGGTTGTTTCGATACCCGGTGCGTAACCGTATTCAGGGTGACCCGGAGTTTTGGAGTGCAGCTGACGGAAGTTCTTCAGATCATCAATCGACAGATCGTAACCGCTCAGGTGCAGCAGAGAGTAAATCAGCATGGAGCCGTGACCATTCGACAGAATAAAACGGTCGCGGTCGGCCCATTCCGGATTCTCCGGATTGTGTTTCAGATAGTCGTTCCAGAGAACTTCGGCGATGTCTGCCATGCCCATCGGGGCGCCTGGGTGTCCTGACTTGGCTTTTTGCACGGCGTCCATGCTGAGTGCGCGGATGGCATTTGCCAGTTCGGTACGGGTGGTCATGTAACGACTCCTGATCACGATTGCTTAGCATTGTCGGCTGCCATCATCAGGGGCCGCCGAAAAAGGGGCGCTATTGTCCCTCAAGAACTGGGAATGGGCAACGCCGTCGGGCAGATTATGATCAGATAAAACTGTAAAGAGTCAGAGTCGGTTGACCTCGTACGCCGCCATATTCACTGCTGTTGCAAGATTCAGAGATTCAATGGCGCCGCAACCGGTGATTGTAAAGGTATGCGGATCAATTGCTTCCAGCGCCTCGCGCGGCACGCCTCGGGCTTCGTTGCCAAACACGTAGCAGTCACAGCCCCGGAATGACGGATGGCCCATTTGCTCGCCAGCCATATCCAGTGTGGCAATGTTGCGGAAACGATGTGGCAGAGACATCAGGTCAACATCAAGCTCAATAGGGACGTGAAAAATGGCCCCCATACTGGAACGAACGACTTTGGGGTTGAAGGGATCGACGCTGTTAGGGCTGAGTAGCAGGCGAAAACCACCGAACCAGCCAAGGGTACGGATAATGGTGCCCAGGTTGCCCGGGTCCTGAATTTCATGAAGGTAAATTGCTTTCTGGGTTTGGGCCGAGTCCGGTGTTGCTTGAATCTGCAACATGGGTACGACTGCGATCAGCCCCTGAGGAGTCTTTGTGTCTGACATCTGCGCCATGGCTTTATTGCTGATCAGATGCTTGCGGAAGGGGGCGGGCCAGTCCTGGTGCTGCTCTGTGACGTACAGCTCCGATTCTTTAAGTGCGGGCTGCGTTGCGCATGCTCGCTCAAGTTCAAGAACCAGGTGCTCGCCTTCGACCAGATACTTCTGATGCAGGGTGCGGTATTTTTTCTGGTGAAGTTTACGGATATCGTCGAGTTTCATGCTGAGCCCCTGCGTAAGCCTACTGCGGTCAGGCGTAGTTTACGCCAGTGGTCGCAGGGAGTCAGTCCCCGGAGCTTCGGTCCAGGAGAATCTGCGTACCTTTGAACAGTATCATGATGCCATTCACCATCGATTCACGGCTGAGGTGGTAATCGTTAACTGCCCAATTGCGGGTTGCCTGAATGATACCGCCGACGATGGCGTTGCCGAGCACTTCGGTTTCTTCATCAGACAGTGGCCACGCTTTAACGTAAGCGCGTGATGCGCCCATCAGAATCATGACGAAGCGACGGATGTAATCGTTGTACATCCCGTGCATATGATCGCTGACGCCTTCGGCCTCAAACATACAGACCTTGGCCACGCGAGGGTCTTCCATTTCTTTGAAGAAGTCGGTGAGCAATGTCCGTATCAGGTCTTCAGGGAAACTTTCAGATGGAATGTCGGTAAGAGACGCTTGTAAGCGTTGCAGAATACCTTGAAGGCAGCGCTCATACACTTCAATCAGAAGTTCCTCCATGGAGCTGTAGCTCTCATAGAAATAGCGGTCGGTCAGGCCTGCTTCTTTGCAGATTTTACGTACCGTGGCGCCGTGAAAACCTTCGTTGCCGAACAGGTTCAGCCCGGCTTCAAGAAAGCTTTCGCGACGTTGAGCGGTGCGCTGCTCGGGCGTCATACCCCGGTAGCTGCGCCCTGTAGTTCTGGCATTGGATGTTGGCATATGCATATTTGACATCAGCTGTCGTCAGAAGTAAAGTGACATTGCGTGTCTTCAGATAGGTTTGATGAGGAAAACAGATGAAGCAATACAACACGGTTATTATCGGCAGTGGCTTTGGTGGTCAATGCGCTGCAATCAACCTTCTGAAGAAGGGACAGGAAGACTTTGTGATTCTTGAGCGTCGCAGCTTCATGGGCGGAACATGGGTTCAGAATTCCTACCCTGGCGCAGCGGTTGATGTGCAGTCTCCGTTGTACTCGATTTCTCATGAGCCTTATCCGTGGTCCCAGATGTACTCTGATCAGGCTGAGCTGAATAAATATACGGAATTCGTGATTACGAAATACGGTCTTCGCGATCGTACGCATACCAACTGTAACGTGGCAAAAATTGAATGGCAGGATGATATCTCACGTTGGCATATCCAACTGGATGACGGTGAGGTTTACGAGTCACAGTTTGTCATTAATGCGTCAGGCCCGTTAAGTACACCGGTGATTCCTAACTTCAAAGGGCGGGATTCTTACAAGGGTAAGTCATTCCATACCAACGATTGGGATCACAGCTACGACTATAAAGGCAAAAAAGTGGCGATCATTGGTAGCGGTGCAAGTGCCGCACAGATCATTCCTGAAATTGCTAAAGATGTCGGTGAACTGCATGTATTTCAGCGCACACCACACTGGGTGATGCCCCGTCACGATAAAACGTTTAAACCGTGGCAGCGCAGTCTGCTGAAAAATAAATTCCTCTATAAAATGCTGCGTTGGAGCATTTACTGGGGCCTTGAAACCCGTATTGTGGGATTCAAATATTCAGAGAAAGGCCTGAAAGCTGCTGCGCAAAAACCTGCTATGGCGCACATTAAGCGTCAGATTAAAGATCCTGAGTTGCGTGCCAAAGTAACACCGGATTACACCATCGGTTGTAAACGCATTATTTTATCGAACACTCTTTACCCGGCATTCTGTCGCGATAACGTGTTTCTGCACGATAAAACAGACGGTATCGATGAAATCACCGAAACAGGTATTAACACTGAAAAAGGCGAGAAGCTCGATTTCGATCTGATCATTTACTCAACCGGCTACGACGCAACAGACGGTGTTATTTCTTACCCTGTGGTCGGTCGTGGTGGTAAAGCCATCAGTGATGTCTGGGAAGACTACCCACGTGCCTACCTGGGTACAACACTCCCGGATTTCCCGAACTTATTCATTGTTACCGGCCCGAATACCGGTATTGGGCACACATCTGCAATTTTTATCATTGAAGCTCAGATGAACTACATCATGGATGCTATCAAGCGCGTTCGTGGGGCTCATGCTAAATCGATTGAAGTGACGCCTGAAGCAGAAGAACGTTATACCAATCACATCCACAGTGAAATGAAGAAAACGGTCTGGGAAAAAGGCGGCTGTAATTCCTGGTATAAGAGCAAAAGCGGTAAAGTTATCGCTATGTTTCCAGGCTTTAGCTGGACCTATTGGTTGCTCGCTAAGAACTTTAAGCGTGCAGACCACAGCATGCGCTGAGCCCCTTTAAATTACGCCAAAGCAGGGTGTTTTCTGATCAGATATTGGCTGAAAGCACCCTGTGAAATACGGGGGTTTAACGTACAGTTTAGTCATCATAAAAAACGTATGACAATAGACAGTTTTCAGGCATCGGCCTGATGCCTGAAGGAGAAAACCATGAAGAATCTGAGCGGTAAAGTAGCAGCAGTCACAGGTGCGGGTTCCGGTATCGGTCGCGCTCTGGCGATCAATCTGGCACAGAACGGATGCAATGTTGCACTCAGTGATGTGAATGAAGCGGGACTTGCTGAAACAGCTGAAATGCTGAAGCAATACCCGATAAAAATCACAACTCAGAAGCTGGACGTATCTGATAAAGACGCCTTCTACGCCTGGGCTGATCAGGTGGTCGCAGACCACGGTAAAGCAAACCTGGTGTTTAACAATGCCGGTGTTGCTCTGGCAGGCACAGTGGGTGATCTGTCTATCGAAGACTACAAGTGGATCATGGACATCAACTTCTACGGCGTACTGTACGGCACTAAAGCGTTCCTGCCTCACATGGAAGCTGCCGGTGAAGGCCACATCGTTAACATTTCCAGCATCTTCGGCCTGGCGTCACAGCCTCTGATGAGCGGTTATAATGCGTCTAAGTTTGCGGTACGTGGTCTGACCGAATCACTGCGTCAGGATCTGGATATCGCGGGTTCTTGTGTCAGCACCACCTGTGTGCACCCAGGCGGTATCAAAACCAACATCGCTCAGTCGACCCGTTTTAATGAGAAGTCGTCTGAAATCACTGGCGCTGATGCTGATGCCTCTAAAGCCGAATTCGAACGCCTGTTCATCACCACGCCAGACAAAGCGGCTAAGACCATTCTGAACGGTGTGAAGAAAAACAAGCGTCGCGTACTGATCGGCCCGGATGCGGTTGCTTTCGACCTGATGGTTCGTACCATGGGTTCGTGGTACCAGAAGGTCATCGTTGCAGTTATGAAACTGCAGGCGAATCAGAACCGTAAGAAGAACAAAGCGGCGTAATTGCCCGGGTTCTGAATTGAAAAAGGCTGCGACCGCAGCCTTTTTTATTTCTGCCCTAGCTTTTCCATATACTCACTCGGGCTCTGCCCGGTCCAGCGCTTAAATGCCCGGCTGAAAGCTGAGGTATGAGCAAACCCCAATGAAGTTGATAATTCCGTAACTGAATTGCCGCCACGGGCAAAGTACTCCCGCGCGAAGCGTTCCTGTATTTTTTCGACTTCGTTCTTATAGCTGGTACCTTCTTCGGCAAGCTTACGACGCAATGTGCGGCTGCTCAGCCCCATTTCTTTGGCTGCGGTATCCAGCGACGGATTCGCCCCGTACGAGCGGATCAGGAAATTTCTGAGTTTCAGTGGTAGGTATTTCATCGCCCGGGTTGGGATTCGCTGCAGGAAGGCTTTCTCTGCGGTCAGGGCCATCAGGCGGTTTGCCAGTGGCAGTTCTTTGTGTGCGCCTGCACTGTGCCCAATCATACGGTTCTGTGGGCGATCAAAGTAAACTGGGCAATTAAAGTAGCGCTGGTACAGGTGGCCCCAAGGTGGCTTTGGATAGGCAAATTCTATTCGTGTTGGCATCATCTCCGGGTCGCCACCGGCGAGGTCAGAGAGCATGTTGTAGATACTGACAAAATTGAGCTCGATAAAAAATTCGGTGTAGGGAGCGAGAGAAATATTCTCTTCAATGGTCATCCAACTTTCTTTTTCACTAACATGGGCTGATATATCCAGAGGAGGAAAGTATTCACTACAAAACCGGGAAAGCAGCAGGCAGGCTTCATGAAGTGATGGCTGACAAACGACGGCAAGACCGGCCATCCCGTAGTGAGAGACGGTCATTATGTTGCCGATAAATAAACCCAGGTAGGGCATATTGAAGAGCGTCACCGCCTGGTCAACCAAGCCAACGACCTGCCCGGTAGAAATAAACCTGTCTTTTACGACGCCATCAGAGAGATCGACGCCGACGTTCAGGAAGGCCTCGTTGTGATCCATCCCCATGCTGATTTCGATCAGGTCCTGAACGTGTTTCAGTCTGGATGCCCGTTCGGTATCCAGCATCTGAAGGCCAAGTTCCTCTTCGAAACTGGGTTTTTCGCGGATGGAGAAATAAGTCAGTATGTGACCGAGCGGTATGCACGAGGCATCTCTGTCCATAAGCGTCAGGTAGGTGTATCTGCTGAATAAGTGGTTTGCAGTCTGGCATGGAAAGGCAGCCTCAAAAACATCTGGCTGCCTTTTGGCCGCATTAATCAGTCACGCTGATAATCGTATGCGGTGAACCACCCTTCGGCGACGTGCTCTTCGTGTTCTTCCCCGTCGAAGTAACTGTAAGCGGCGTTATTATCTTTCAGCTGAACTTCCAGGAAGGCAGTTACCATAGTACGGATGCGCATCTGTTCGATTTCATCACCGGTGCTGATGAAGTCGAGGTGGCTGGCGTCTGAGATCATCGCCAGGCCGCGTTCGATATCAGAACGGAACTGTGGGTAATACACTTCGCTGTTGACTGCCACGACGTCTTCGGCGGCTCCTACGATCATGCTTGGTACTGTGATCTGATTGTAATCAACGTTATAGGCGCCCAGCCAAGGTGCCAGAGCGATCATACTGGCCGGCTTTTCGATCATTTCTTCGGCGGCCATGATGGCGCCACCGCCACCCATCGAATAACCCATGATGTTGCGCTTCTCGAGATCCAACTTACCTTCTAATGGGCTGTCGACGCGATTATTCTCAGCTGCGAGTACGTTGAAACCAGAGATATGAGCTTTGCGCCAGATCGGCGGTACCGACAGTGGATTTGTCGGGGTGATGGTGAGAACAACAATGCCGTGACTAGTAAGGTGATCTGCAAGCCAGAACATCTGCTCTTTGGTATTGGTAAAGCCGCCGGTGAGGGTGGTAGACGGATAGCTGACCTCGCTCAGGTCACACGGATACGACATGCGTGCTGAGGCGTAGCCATCATGGTCGAGGTTTTCTTCATACGAGCAGATTTCGTGGGTGCCCGGATTCGAGAGATCCTGGCTGTATTCACCGTCACCGGGTTCTCCACCACCAAAACAGCCCTGCAGCAGTGCAGCGAAAGCGACCGGGGCGACCCTTAATACCGTCATAGTCTTCATGATTTTTACCTTTTGTTTTTATTGTTCAGAGGTCAGCCAATAAAGCAGATGCCGACGCCATGGTCACGTGCTTTGCGCTCGCGGGTAGAAAACTGGTCTGTGCTGACGTCTGTTTGGCCGTTAATGGTAAGTCGGGTGTTTGTCAGTGATTTTTCCGGACAAGGCAGGGCAGGCGCTCTGGCTTTCTGTAGCGCCCTGCTTATTTCTCCGCACGCGCGTGTGATAGCTCTCCTGTCTGTTTATGACAAATAAAGAGAATCAATAGCATCTGCAAAAATTCTAAATTAGTCGTTTTTTATGGTCTGGATATAGTTTGTCGTCGGGCCCGCAACGACCTCTCGGTGACGAGGGGATGACAACATTACTCTGAGACACAAACATGAAAAAAATGACAACGTGGAGCAAAGCGGTTTCGCTGGTTGCTTTCTGTGCGGCAGGTCTGGCGTCTCAGCCCCTGATGAGCGGCTACAACGCATCTAAGTTCGCGGTACGCGGTCTGACCGAATCTCTGCGTCAGGATCTGGATATTGCAGGTTCTTGTGTAAGTACTACCTGTGTACACCCAGGTGGTATCAAAACCAATACTGCTCAGTCTACTCGTTTTAACGAGAAGTCGTCTGAAATCACTGGTGCGGATGCGGATGCGGATGCGGATGCGTCTAAAGCTGAATTCGAGCGTCTGTTCATTACAACGCCAGACAAGGCAGCGAAAACCATCATCAACGGCGTTAAGAAAAACAAACGTCGTGTGTTGATTGGCCCAGATGCGGTTGCTTTCGACCTGATGGTTCGTACCATGGGTTCGTGGTACCAGAAGGTCATCGTTGCAGTTATGAAACTGCAGGCGAACCAGAACCGTAAGAAGAACAAGACTGCTTAATAGTTAATTGTTCTGATTTAAAAGAGGCTGCGTATGCAGCCTTTTTTATTGCTGAGAAATTCTATGGATACTGAGTTACTGAAAGCGTTAAAGAAAATTCAGCGAACGGAATGGATGATATATCTGTCATTCTTTCTGACTTTTTTCGCGATCGCGTACTATTTTTCTGCTGAAAAGCGGGAAGTATCAGTGCTGCTGGTGAAAATCATCTTCCCTGTATATGTTGGCGTTTATTGGGCATATATCAGAAGAACCAGGTGTCCCAAATGTGGAAATCGGTTTCATAGTTATTTAAGACTGTTGGGTTATGGGGTAAATAAGCCAATTAGCTGTCAGAATTGTGGACTGACAATACAGGGGCGAAAGCGCTACCCCGAATCTTCAGGTGATGAATGGCATTCATGACTTCGCCGGTTGGAGCTGGTTTGTACTTGTTGAAATTAGAAAGTGATACTATAGTGATACTTTTTGTTGTTGAGTATCAATCATGAAAACCGAGCTTGTTACCAGTCTGAAGCGTCAGGCAACCCGCATACTTGCTGATCTTCATGAAACCAAGGAGCCTGTGCTGATTACTGAGCATGGCCAACCATCGGCGTATCTGTTGGATGTTGATGACTACGAGCAACTGATGACCCGAATGAGCATCCTCGAGGGGATTGCACGGGGCGAGCAGGCGATCAAGGATGGTCGCGTTATGTCTCAGAGTGACGCTAAGGACCGGCTCTCCAAATGGATGAAGTAACACCTGCTGAACTGATCTGGACGAAGCCTGCTGTTCAGGATCTTGACTCGCTGGCCGAGTATATCGCGTTATCGAATCCAGTTGCCGCAGGTGAACTGGTACAGCGGGTTTTCAACGCAGTTGAACGTCTGTCGCGCTTTCCCGAATCCGGGCGAGCTCCTCCGGAACTCGAGGGTTTTCCTTACCGCGAAGTTATTGTTGACCCTTGTCGCGTCTTCTACCGAATTGAGAACAGCAAGGTGTTTATTCTGCACGTATATCGCCAAGAGCGGGATATACGCCGGTTTCTTGTGCGTGCCTGATGCCTGATTCTAAGATGGAACTCACAGGCCCGGATTTACACCAATGAATTATCTATGACTCAATTTACGGAGCCCTTGTATGACGACTGAATTCCGCACCGAACGTGACAGCATGGGCGAAGTGCAGGTGCCGGCGGATGCGCTATATGGTGCACAGACGCAGCGGGCGATTGATAATTTTGCCATTGCCGGGACGCCAATGCCGATCGCATTTATCCGCGCTTTGCTTGATTTGAAGCGTGCAGCAGCGGAGGCGAACGCGGCTCTGGATCAATTGGATCAGGCGCGCACAGATGCGATCGTAGCGTCGGTGATTCAGCTGCAGGGGTCGGCAGAACTGATGTCGCACTTCCCGGTGGATGTCTTTCAGACAGGGTCTGGAACCAGTTCTAATATGAATGCCAATGAGGTACTGGCAACGCTGGCGTCGCGGAACCTGGGCGAGGAAGTATCCCCAAATGACGATGTAAACAGCGGCCAGAGCAGCAATGATGTTATTCCCTCGGCCATGCATATCGCGGCAGCAGTTGCTCTGGAGAATGAGCTGTTGCCGGCATTGGCGCATCTGGTTGAGGTGCTGGAGCAGAAGGCCGTCTCTCTTGCGCACATCACTAAAACAGGCCGCACGCATTTAATGGATGCCATGCCGGTGCGTTTCGATCAGGTGTTAGGTGGCTGGTCAGCGCAGATCCAGCACGCTATGCGTAAACTGGAAGATGCGGGTGGTGAACTTCAGGGGTTGGTCATCGGTGGTACCGCTGTGGGTACTGGGGTAAACGCTTCAGGAGGCTTTTCTGAGGCCGTTTGTGAGCGACTTAACGAGCTGACCGGCCTGAATTTTTATCCGGCTGAAAACCGGTTTGCGGGCATGGGCGCACAGGATGTTGTTGTCTCTGTTTCAGGTGTATTAAAGACGCTGGCCGTTGCGTTGATGAAAATAAGTAATGATCTGCGCTGGATGAATTCAGGGCCGCTGGCGGGCTTAGGCGAAATTGAATTGCCCGCGTTGCAGCCTGGGTCTTCGATTATGCCGGGTAAGGTCAACCCGGTCATTCCCGAGGCAGTTGCCATGGCGTCGGCTCAGGTAATTGGCAATGACACCAGCATCACGGTGGCGGGGCAGTCGGGCAACTTCGAGTTAAATGTCATGCTGCCCTTGCTGGCCAGTAAGTTACTCGACAGTCTGGCGTTGATGACGCGCTCTGCGTCCAGCCTGGCGGATGATGCCATCCTTGGGTTTAAAGTGCGGGAAGAACAGGTTGCTGGGCCGCTTTCGAAAAACCCGGTGTTAGTCACGGCGCTGAATCCGGTGATTGGCTATCTGAAAGCGGCGGAGATTGCTAAGGCCGCCTACAAACAGGGACGGCCGGTGCTGGAGGTCGCGGAAGAAATGACCGACCTGAGCCGTCAGGAGCTGGAATCCCTGTTGGACCCTCAGGCGCTCACCGAGTCAGATCAGAGCTCGTAAGTCGCTTTGCAATAAGCTACGCCTGAGGCCAATAAGTATTTCTGACAAACATTAAGAGTGCAGTAAAACTCATCCGTACGGGCTTCGTCAGGGCGAATAATTTCAGGTTCGCCCTGATAGCCTTTCTTGCAGAGTTCCGAGGCGCGTCTGTGCCAGATGTCTTTGAGGTTATTCAGCGTTTTTTCTTTTTGCAGCATCATGGCGGGAAGGTTCTCGTGGCGAACCTCAATAACGTACACCCCTTCGCTGACTTCCTTAGTGATGTAGCCGTCTGTCTGAACAGGCTGCTCCGGTGAGTCTAGCTGAACGGCCTGATACTCCAGCGGTGCGCAGCCCGCAAGATGAATAGGCAAGGTGAGTAGTAATATATGTAATAATCGCGGGGCGTTCATGAACAGCCTGGAGTGCCTTGATGTAAAAGGCCTATTCTGCCGTAATTTTTGCGAAAATGCCTCTGCTCAATGTCGCCAGATCGTCAGCACTCAAAGCAATTTCCAATCCGCGACGTCCGGCACTGATATGAATATTCGGTAACGCCTGAGCAGAGAGGTCGATTACGGTAGGTAGCGCTTTCTTTTGTCCTAATGGACTGATGCCTCCTACGACGTAACCGGTGGTTCGCTCTGCTAATTTCGGGTCGGCCATGTCGGCCTTCTTTGCGCCCAGCGCCTTGGCGATGGACTTCAGGCTTAGAGTGTGTGAGACGGGCAAGACGGCAACAGCCAACGCGCTTTTGTGGCCGCTCAGGCTGACCAGCAATGTTTTGAATACACTGTCTGGGTTCAGCCCAAGCTTCTCCGCTGCTTCAAGACCATAACTCTCAGCGGTAGCGTCATGGCTGTATTCAAGCAGCTCGTATGTTATGCCAGCTTTTTTAGCGGCGTTCACGGCAGGAGTCACTCAATGTCTCCGATGTTGTCCTCGACGAAGCGGAAGCGTGGTTGTGTCCCTTCTGAGGTATTGACCTGTTCGGTGAACATCGCCAGTGGGCGGACCCAGTGGCTGAAGTCACCGTAGAGTGTCCGGTAGTGGACCAGCCATTCTTCCGTCTCACTGTGCCTTACCAGACCGAACACTTCATAGTCGCTGCCCTTGTAGTGGCGGTAACGACCCGCTGGAATCGTTGGAGTCTCGCTCATCGGTTTAATCTTCATCCATTTCGAAGCGGACCTGAACCTGCTGGCTTATCGTCTGCTCCTGAATTTTCATACCGCTACCACTGTCGGCTTTTGCCGAACGCATCATGGGGGCACTTTCCAGCATCATTACGGGCTGAGGGAAGTGAGCCGCCTGCTCCTGAATCCAGATCACGCCTGTGATTTTCTGCCCAAGCGTTGCGGCCATTTCTTCAGCCTTAGCTTTGGCATCCAGCAGGGCCAGACGGCGAGCTTTGCTTTCGTGCTCTGCGGGCTTATCGAAGCCAAGGCTGGTGTTCTGGATGCGGTAACGCTCGTCGATCAGAACTTCTTCAAGAAACGGGCCGTATTTTTCCAACGACCGCAGAGTGATAGTGACCGGACGGATGACCCGGTGACCGATCAGCTGGCGTTTACCATTGCCTTGGTATTCCCACTGGGGATAGTTGCTGATACGCACTGATTCGATATCGTCTTCGGCGATGCCGTGCTTCTCTGCAACGTCAGATAGCTGTGCGAAAGCATCATCGACCTTGTTTTTGGCGCTCACGACGTCTTTTTCTGTGGCACTGAGTTCAACGGACAGTGTCAGGAAGTCCGGATAAACATCCAGTTTGCCCTGACCACTGACATCAATGTAAGCACTATCACTGAGTGCCGGTGCGCTCATACAGAGGGTAAGAAACATTGCGCCCAGTACGGCAAGGAATGGTTTGTGAGTATTCATGGCAATCGTCCTGTGTGAATCTCAGAGCAGTATCAGTTACGGAAGTGGGTGTACCCTTCTTTGCTGAATACCAGTAATTCATTATTTTTGTGGACGCAGACATCTGCGTCGCCCGCGGTGACTTCACCTACGATCTGGCACTCGCGCAACCGTGCTGTAAGTGCACAGGCTTCAATGCGCTCACGGGCATCAGCGGGAGCCGTAAACAGTAGCTGATAATCATCACCACCGGTCAGACATTCGTGCCAGCGCGGATGTTCCCCACTGACAGCTGTCGGAATTTTTTCAGCATCCAGATTCATGACGACGCCGGATGCATTGGCGATGTGGCGCGTGTCCTGAATCAAACCATCAGAAATATCGATCGCAGCGGTGGCGAGGCTGAGTAACAGGTGTCCGAAAGACAAGTGAACCCTGGGGTGATAATAGGGCGCGGTGTATTGGTCGTCTCTTGTCGGGTCTCTTAATACCTCGTCGAGGATCAGTGCTGCACCGCCGACTTTTCCCGTCAGCCAGATATCCTGGCCCGGACGTGCTGCATCGCGACGTAAGCCAAGCCCGCGGGGCAGCCAGCCTTGCACAGCAACGGTAATGGTCAGGTGTTCACCGTAGGTCGTATCGCCACCTAGTAATGGCATATTCAGCGTGTTTGCTGTCAGGCGCAGTCCTGCGGCAAGGTCGCGAAGAAACCAGTCTTCGCTGTTATTGAGTGTCAGAGCAAGATGAAAGCCCTGTGGTACGGCACCCATCGCGGCAAGGTCGCTGGTGGCGCAGCGCAGAGCGCGGCCAGCAATTAAGCCGGGAGGAGCGTCAGCAGGAAAATGTACGCCCGCGACCTGAGTATCAATGCTCTGGGCGAGTTCCATATCGGCGGGGGGAGTGATCAGGGAGCAGTCATCACCGATCCCCAGCAGCAAGTCGCTTGCTGCCGGGTAGCCGGTAGAAAAGCAGTCGCGGATCAGGTCAAACTCTGAAGACTGCGGCAAAACTCAGCGTTTTCCGCCGCGAATTTCGACCATACGTTCGCGTTGTGCCAGCTTATCGAGCACACCGTTAACGTATTTGTGACCATCGGTTGCGCCGAAAGTCTTTGCCAGCTCAATAGCCTCGTTAATGACGACCTTGTAAGGAACGTCGATACGGTGGCACATTTCGAAGGCACCTAAACGAAGAATAGCCAGTTCAACTGGAGTCAGCTCATCGAGGCGACGATCCAGGAAGGGCTGAATTTTCTCGTCCAGCACGCTCTTTTCTTTCGGCACGCCATGAAGGATGTCATGGAAATATTCGTCATCCACTTTGCTCATGTCGTTATCAGTGCGGAATTCGGCTTCGATATCGCCAAGGCCGCTACCAGACACTTGCCATTGATACAGTGCCTGCAATGCAAAGCGGCGCGCTTTACGGCGTGCAGCCGGGCTGGATTTTTGATGGCCAGAAGCTCGGGACATTGTCCTTACGCCTCCATAGCTTTGAGCAGTGCAACCATTTCAAAGGCTGACATTGCTGCTTCTTCACCCTTGTTACCTGCCTTGGTACCAGAGCGTTCGATGGCTTGTTCGATGGTGTCGACGGTCAGGACACCGAAAGCGACCGGAATATCGTATTCCATCATCACGGAGGCCAGGCCTTTTGAGCATTCGCCGGCAACAAATTCAAAGTGCGGAGTACCACCACGAATCACCGCACCCAGAGCGATGACAGCATCGTAGTTGCCAGACGCCGCTGCTTTTTTCACAACCAGTGGAATCTCGACAGCACCTGGTGCGCGGATGATAGTAATGTCTTCTTTCTTTACGCCGTGACGCGTCAGTGAGTCGACAGCACCTTCAAGCAGGCTTTCAACAACAAAGGCGTTCCAGCGGCCAACTACGATGGCGTACTTACCATCGTTCGGGGTCAGATTCCCTTCAATTGTACGGATGTCTTTCATAATGATTTCCTGTCGGTCAATTATTCGCTGAATGGCAGATATTCGGTGATTTCAAGATCAAAACCGGATATGCCACTGTATTTCATTTCGGAACTGAGCAGTCGCATCTTACGGACGTTCAGTTCACGCAGAATCTGAGAACCGGTGCCAATGGTCAGAAAGGCACCGCTGCTGTCTGTATTCGGACTGCGCATGGGCTTGGCGCGACCAAAGAAGTTGTCGAGTGACGCGCTGACGTCTTCTTTTTGATCGGCTGAAAGCAGGACCAGAACGCCTTTGCCTTCTTTCGCAATATGCTCCAGTGCCGCCGTCGAAGACCAGCTACCAGATTCGCAGGTGCGCAAGCCCAGAACGTCACGGATCATATTATTGGTCTGCACGCGAACCAGAGTCGGTTCTTCGGGCTCAATGTCGCCCATCGTCAATGCGAGGTGCGTTTCGTTCTGAATCGTGTCGCGGAAAGTGATCAGGTTAAAGTCACCGAATTCGGTATGTGCTTTATCTTCAGAGACGACTTCAATGGTTTTCTCGTTCGCCATACGGTATTGAATCAGGTCGGCAATAGTGCCGACTTTCAGGCCGTGTTTTTCTGCGAAGACTTCGAGGTCAGGGCGGCGGGCCATGGTGCCGTCGGCGTTCATGACTTCAACAATGGCCGCTGATGGAATCAGACCAGCCAGGCGCGCAAGGTCGCAGCCCGCTTCGGTATGACCTGCACGGCTCAGTACGCCGCCAGGGCGGGCGCGTAGCGGAAAGATATGACCAGGCTGTACGATGTCATCGGGCTTACCCATAGGGTTTACCGCTGCAAGAATCGTAGCTGCGCGGTCAGCCGCTGAAATACCGGTGGTAACGCCTTCTGCCGCTTCGATAGATACGGTAAATGGTGTAGAGAACTTAGCGCCGTTGCCCGCGACCATTGACGGCAGACCCAGATAATCACAGCGCTCACCCGTCAGGGTCAGGCAGATCAGACCGCGGGCTTCTGTTGCCATAAAGTTGATGATGTCGGGGGTGACTTTCTCAGATGCTACAATGATATCGCCTTCGTTTTCGCGATCCTCGTCATCCATCAGGATAACCATTTTACCATCGCGGATATCGGCAATAATTTCTTCGATACTGTTCAGAGCCATAATACTTCCCGGTTATTTCCAGAAGCCGTTCTCAGCGAGGAACGCTGGTGTCAGGCGACTTTCATCGTGTGTTTTTTGTCCCAGAAGCTGCTCGAGGTAACGTGCAATCACGTCGACCTCAAGGTGGACTTCTGCTCCGGCTTCCAGGTCGGCCAGAGTCGTTTCCTGTGCCGTATGAGGCACAATATTCAATTCAAAACCTGTTGCTGTCAGTGCGTTCGTTGTCAGGCTGACACCATCGACGGTGACTGAGCCTTTAGCGGCAATGTAGCGACGCAGATCGGCGGGCACTTCTATGTCAAAGCGGATTGAGCGCGCATCAGCTTTGCGTCCGCGGACAACACCTACACCGTCGACATGACCACTGACAATATGGCCGCCCATGCGGGTCGTTGGCAGCATCGCTTTCTCAAGGTTTACCTTTGTTCCGGGTGACCATTGAGCAATACGCGTGTGAGCCAGAGACTCTCGTGAAACATCAGCTTCAAAACCGTCGGCATGGGCAGCAACAACGGTCAGGCAGACACCATTGGTTGCAATGCTGTCGCCGAGTTTTACGTCGCTCAGATCGAGGTTGCCTGTACTGATCCGAAGACGCAGATCACCTTGCTCAGATCGGGTACTGGCTATTTTACCAACCGCTTCAATAATACCGGTAAACACGTCAGGCCCTTTCTGCTGCAGTGGAAGTATCGGGGCGTAGCGTCAGACGCAGGTCATTTCCGACCATACGAACGTCCTGCCATTGCCAGCGGATCTGCTGTTTCATCTTGCTGAATGGCAATGATAGCAGTGGCCGCGCGTCACTTCCGAGTAATGTTGGCGCGCAGTATACGATAAGTTCGTCGGCGAGGCCTGCACTGACAAAGGCGCCGGCGAGTTTTGCGCCGCTTTCTACCAGGATTTCGTTGTTGCCCTCAGAAGCGAGATGGCGCAATAGTCCTTCGATGTCAGTATTACCATCGAGATCGCCAGCCCAGTAGCCGAGCCACCCAAGAGCCTCATCACGACGGATCGCGGTGACCGGGGGCATGCGACTGGCAATCAGGATGTCGCCGGCTTTATCAAAGATGGCGGCCTCGCCGTTCACGCGGTGTGTCCCGTCAATGATCACTCGCAGCGGTTGTCGGCGCAGAGCCTCTGGAATATCCAGCTCCGCCTCTTCAGGTCGAACCGTCATGGACGGGTTATCAAGAATCACGCTGTCCGCACCTGTAATTATCGCACAGCTTTGTGCTCTGAGCTTCTGAACGTCCCGTCTCGCGCTACTGCCAGTGATCCATTGGCTCTCGCCGGACGCCATTGCAGTGCGCCCGTCCAGGCTCATGGCGAGCTTGATACGCACATAAGGAAGGCCTGTGCGCATGCGCTTCATAAACCCCGCATTAATGGCATCTGCTTCTGGCTCAAGACACGACTCTACAACCTCAATACCAGCTTGTCTGAGCATCTCGTATCCGCGCCCGGCGACGCTTGGATTCGGGTCGCGGACAGCGCCAACGACTCTGGATACGCCGGCTTTGATCAGCCCTTCTGCGCAAGGGGGCGTTCGCCCATAGTGACTGCAGGGTTCCAGAGTGACGTAGGCGGTCGCGTCTTGTGCTTTATCACCGGCGGCACGTAAAGCGTGAACCTCAGCATGGGGTTCGCCGGCTTTCTGGTGCCAGCCTTCGCCGACTTTAACTCCGTCTTTGACGATAACGCAGCCCACGCGCGGGTTAGGACTGGTGGTAAACCGCCCTTTTTTTGCCAATCGGAGGGCTTCAGCCATCCACTTCACGTCTGCGGTTGACTGGCAGCTCATGATGATTCCTTCTGCCTGTGATCACTCTCATGGGGGCCATTGCCTGTCAGAGAGGGCGAATTCTCAACGGCTTTAACAACCGCAGGCGAGGCTGCCTTCAGGCTGATGCGCTCAATCTCGGCGCGGAATTCTTCCAGATCTTTAAAGCTGCGGTAAACCGACGCAAAACGCACGAACGCGACCTCGTCTAAGGAGCGCAGCTCGTCCATCACCCATTCGCCAACATCACGACTGGCGACTTCGCGCTCACCCGTGGCTCTGAGCTTTTGTTTGATGTGGGTAATGGCCGCTTCGATGGACTCAATACTGACAGGGCGCTTTTCAAGGGCGCGCTGAATGCCAGAGCGAAGTTTGTCTTCATCAAAGGGTTCGCGTTTTCCGTCTTGCTTGATCACTCGCGGCATGACGAGTTCGGCGGTTTCAAAGGTGGTGAAACGCTCACCACAGAGGATGCATTCCCGGCGCCGACGGATTTGTTCACCGTCAGCCACAAGACGTGAGTCTATGACTTTGGTTTCCGGATGTGCGCAGAAAGGGCAATGCATATTAAAGAGCGTTCCGTTCGAATAAAAGCGGAGGAAATATGGCCGCAATGGTACTCAGGTTCGGTCCATGCAGCAATAAAAAAGGGCCGCTGATGCGGCCCCCTGACAAGAACGGAATGTTCCGTTTGCCTGTCGGCTGATTAAGCAGCCTTAGTGCGAACGTGCGAAGGGTTCTTGATCTGGTCAGCCAGCATGCCACCCTCCTGCAGCATTTTTTCACGCCAGTCGTCCAGCAGCTGAACGGTGTCGTGGTCGTTCGGGTGGAAGCCCGGACGGAAGTAATCTATGTACTTGAAGAACAACTGAGGGAAGAGACCTTTCCAACCCCACAGGAACCAGAGACCTTTCAGGTTATCCTTCATTTTGAACAGGCTACGGTCTGCCCACATCAGGCGGATGTGACCCTGACCAACAATCGCGAAGAAGAAGATGGTTGAAACCAGCATCGCGAATACGCGAGTGAAGTAACCGCCGCCGATGGTTTCGTACACATCGTATGCAACAATCTTGTGTTCATTTTCTTCGAGCGCGTGCCACATCCACAGTTTCAGAGCTTCTGGGTCCTGGATGTTTTCCTGGTGGCGTTCGTCACGCAGCAGCTGCTCAGCCAGAATCGCTGTGTAGTGCTCAAGCGCTACGGTGATAGCCAGCTGAAGTTTCTTCGGCAGAATCTTGCGGCCCAGCTTGAATAGCATGCCCAGTTCTTTATCCAGTTTGTTGGCTGGCAGACCATGGCGTTCTGCGATGTCATTGAAAGCCGCGTGCTCTTTCGAGTGCATTGCTTCCTGACCGATGAAGCCAGACACCTGATCTTTCAGCAGCTGGTCTTTGATCTCGTGACGATAGTTTTTCACGGAATCAACGAAGAAGGTTTCGCCTTCTGGGAATAGTGAGGACAAAGTCGTCCAGAAAGTCGTCAGGAATGAGTTATCCGCGTACCAGTAGCGCTTGGAATCTTCTGAAAATTCGAAATCCATACGGCGCGGCGGAATACCTGCACGCTCACCTGCAGTCATGCGTACCTTGCCAGTTGGGGCAGTAGCGGTAGCTGTAGTAGTCATACGATACACCTGCTTTGGTTTGTGTTTGTTGTAGATGTTGTTTTGTTGAGTCTATTAGACGTGGCCAGACTGTCCAGTTGAAGGTATCTCTATGCCAAATTTTACGCATGGCCGGGGGTGTCTTAAAGACAAGGAAGGGTAAGTTGTGGCTCAAATCGCCGTAGCGGACTGTTAAACAGGTGTCTAAAAGCCCTGTGTCGGTGATTTTCTGTCAAATATGGCGAATTCAAGGGGGGTTTTTCTTTGCCAGGGGGGTATATAACGGCCAAATCAGATTTACTGAAACTATAAAAAGTAAAAGAAATTTGCCGAAGCCGGGTCAGAAACCCGGCTTCGGCAGTGTAACAGATTCAGCCCTTGCGGCTTTTGCTGTACGTTTGTTCGGCTAACAGGCCACCATCGTTCAGCATGCGCTGGCGCCAGCTTTCGAGCAGCGCTTCGGTATCATGGTCGCTAGGGTGGAAGCCCGGGCGGTAGAAATCGAAGTACTGACGACCCAGGCGAGGGAACAGGCCCTTCCAGCCCCAAAGAAATTTCAGGCCGCGCCAGTTGGCTTTCCAGTTAGTCAGTTGGCCATCGGCCTTGAGTAGACGAATGTGACCACTGACAACGACGACAGCAAACACCAGTGTTCCTATCAGCATGGTGCCCACGCGGGTGAAGTAACCACCGCCAACCTGGTTGTAGACATCAAACGCGACGGTCTTGTGTTCGTTTTCTTCGAGCGCGTGCCACATCCAGAGTTTCAGTGCTTCGCGATCACGAAACATTTCCTGGTGGAAATCTTCACGCAGAAGCTGCTCAGCAATGATCGCGGTGTAATGTTCCAGAGCCACAGTCAGTGCGAGCTGCATTTTCTTCGGCACATATTTGCGGATCAGACGGAACAGAACCCCAAGCTCTTTATCCAGCTTTAATGCTGGCAGGCCGTGCTTTTCAGCCATGTCGTTGAAGGCTTCGTGTTCTTTACTGTGAAGTGCTTCCTGGCCAATAAAGCCTGAGACTTCGTCTTTCAGTTTCTGATCTTTAATGTCTTTGCGGTAGTTCTTTACGCTGTCTACAAAGAAGTCTTCACCTTCTGGGAACAGGGCGGAGAGAGTCACCCAGAACGTGGTCAGGAAGGCGCTGTCGCCGTACCAGTATTTTGTGGTCTCTTCCGGGAATTCGAAGTCCATGCGGCGGGGCGGAATACCTGCTCGCTCGCCAGCGGTGATGCGTGGAGTTCCCTGTGCTTGTGTCATAGTAGCCATACGAAAACCTGCCTCTTGTTTTCTATACCTTATTAGGGAGCGCATATCTGTCATTGCGCTATGTCCTACAATTTAGAAGAAGTTCGCAGATTCAAGAACGTGGCGAGCGGGCAACAATCAGTGAATTATGATCAATTTAAGCAATGGCCGGAGTAATTCCGGCCATTGCTTATAAGTTACCTGATAGAGCGTCTGCTTCAGGCAGCTTTGGACTTGCTGTAGGTCTGCTCTGACAGCAGACCGCCATCCTGCAGCATGCGCTCACGCCAGTCTTCCAGTAGTCTCACTGTGTCGTGATCGTTGGGGTGGAAGCCCGGGCGATAGAAGTCGAGATACTTGAACAACAGGCGTGGGAAGAGGCCTTTCCAGCCCAGCAGTTTCCAGAAGCCTTTGGCATTGTCTTTGATATCGAAAAGGGTGCCGTTCGCCCACAGCATGCGCAGGTGGCCCTGCCCCACAAAGACAATAAAACCAATGGTGGCCACGATCATGGCAAAAATACGCGTAAAGTAGCCGCCACCGATCAGTTCGTACACATCGTAGGCCACGGACTTGTGCTCGTTTTCTTCCAGAGCGTGCCACATCCAGAGTTTCAGCGCTTCGCGATCCTGAATATTCTCCTGGTGCTCGGTGTCGCGCAGAAGCTGCTCCGCAAGAATTGCAGTGTAGTGTTCCAGAGCCACTGTGGTCGCCAGCTGTAGCTTCTTCGGAAAGATTTTTTTGGTCAGGCCTAGAAGGCTCCAGAGTTCCTTATCGATGCGACCGCTTGGCAGACCATGACGATCCGCCATGTCATTGAATGCCTGATGCTCTTTAGTGTGCAGAGCCTCCTGACCGATAAAGCCGGAGATCTCGTCTTTCAGCTTCTGATCTTTGACAACATGACGGTAGTTCTTAACAGAGTCGATAAAGAAGGTTTCACCAGCTGGAAACAGTGCCGAAAGCGTGGTCCAGAACGTGGTCAGAAACGCGTTGTCTGCATACCAGTAGCGCTTGGTATCGTCACCAAACTCGAAGTCCATACGACGCGGAGGGATGCCTGCACGCTCGCCAGCGGTCATGCGAGTCGTGGTGGATGTAGTAGCGGCCTCAGTCATATTGAAAATCCTGTGTTGTAGTGAGGTTGTTGTTGGTTATCTGAGGCTATTGAACAACTGGCTGGCACGAGAAAGTAGGGGGGAGCCAGCCAAGATTTTCGAGTGGCAGAGGTGCGTTATATACGTTTCAGGGGTGCTGAACCGACATACTGCTTCTTGCGGGAGTGATGTGAAATCAAAATATGATCTGGGTCATTAAATTGCCCAAGGCCAGACAGGTTATATCTGGCCAGCGCATGTCAGAAGGGAGTCTTCTTTATGCGCTTTCAGTCAGAGGCTCCTGTTGCAGCAGGCTGTCTATCGCATGCTGCAGACCAGCTTTCGACTTCTGGTAATTGATTATGTGGCCCCAGCGTTCGAACTGACCTACAGAGAAACCTTCGGTCAGATCGTTGTAGTAGATGCAGTGACGGCCAGCGGTCGCCAGTACCCAGAATCCACACCCTTCATTGCCCCAGGGGTGCTGTTGCCATAATTCGGCGGCAGGTAGTCGGATAGCGTTCCAGAAAGGGCGAAAACTCTCCTCCAGCTGGCTTTCATTATGGCTCATCAGGTTAATGAGCTGTACATAGGTCACGGGTTTCCATGAATCGGACATGTGGGAATCCTCTGTTGCCGGCTTGGATCTAAAGCGTGACTACTCTATGAAAACTTTGTGACATATGTGTGACGCAGGCCGGGTCTGAGAGTGACCTGTCTCAAATTTCAGGCATAAAAAAACCGGCCATCTGGCCGGTTTTTCAGAGATCCAGTGCTTACTTGTACACAGGGAACTGTTCGCAAAGTGCGACAACTTTCTCTTTTACTGATGCTTCAACGGCTTCAGATTCACCTTTCTCCAGACCATCAAGAATGTCGCAGATCCAGCCAGCCAGCTGGGTCGCCTGCTCTTCTTTGAAACCACGACTGGTAATGGCCGGGCTACCGATACGCAGACCAGAGGTCACGAACGGTGAGCGAGGATCGTTAGGTACAGAGTTCTTGTTCACAGTGATGTTGGCACGACCCAGAGCCGCGTCTGCATCTTTACCTGTGTACTCTTTACCGATCAGATCAACCAGGAACAGGTGGTCATCAGTACCGCCAGATACCACGTTGATGCCGCGGCTGATGAAGGTTTCAGCCATCGCTTGAGCATTCTTGACCACCTGAGCCTGGTAGTCTTTGTATTCCTGGCTCATGGCTTCTTTGAAGCACACTGCTTTTGCGGCGATCACGTGCATCAGTGGGCCACCCTGAGACTCAGGGAATACAGCGAAGTTAAATTTCTTGTTCAGATCTTCGTCGTCGTTGGCCAGAATCAGGCCGCCACGAGGACCGCGCAGTGTTTTGTGGGTCGTGGTGGTCACGACGTCTGCGATACCCACAGGGGATGGGTATACGCCAGCCGCAACCAGACCTGCGATGTGTGCCATATCGACAAACAGGTAAGCGCCCACTTCGTCGGCGATCTCACGGAATTTCTTCCAGTCTACGACGCGTGAGTAGGCAGAGAAGCCAGCAACGATCATTTTAGGCTTGTGCTCACGAGCCAGGCGTTCTACTTCTTCGTAGTCGATTTCGCCAGTTTCTGGGTTCAGACCGTACTGAACTGCGTTGTATACGCGACCAGAGAAAGATACAGACGCGCCGTGAGTCAGGTGACCACCGTGTGCGAGGCTCATGCCCAGAATTGTATCGCCAGGCTGACACAATGCGAAGTAAACCGCTGCGTTTGCCTGTGAGCCAGAGTGTGGCTGAACGTTAGCGTAGCCAGCACCGAACAGTTCTTTAGCACGGTCGATCGCCAGTTGCTCGATTACGTCGACGTGTTCGCAGCCACCGTAGTAACGCTTGCCTGGGTAACCTTCGGCGTACTTGTTAGTCAGCTGAGAGCCCTGTGCTTCCATCACGCGTGGGCTGGTGTAGTTTTCAGAGGCGATCAGCTCAATGTGATGCTCCTGACGGGCATCCTCAGACTGCATCGCTGACCACAGATCTGGGTCGAAATCCGCTATGTTCATATCACGGCTAAACATCAGGGCTTCCTCAAGTAGGATAATCAGAAATTTTTTGAGGTGCACATTCTACCGCAAAGTTGTGCGCCTCGCACTTGAGAAGGTGTCATATCAACATGACTGATGTTCAGCTGTTGCCAAGATCCTTAATCAGGGTTGTCTCATCGACCGGTTTACTGAAATAGAACCCCTGAACCTCTTCACATTTGGCCATTTGCAGGAAGGTCAGTTGTTCGGCGGTTTCGACCCCCTCAGCAATGATCCCCATACCAAGGTTGTGGCCCATGGCAATGATGGTTCGTGAGATCTGAGCGTCGTCGGCGTTCTCTGGCAGGTTCTGGATGAAACTGCGGTCGATTTTCAAGGTATCTACCGGGAACTGCTTGAGGTAGTTCAGTGAGGAGTAGCCTGTGCCGAAATCGTCAATCGCTGTTTTCACACCGGCGGCGCGTAAGCCTCGCAGGGTTTCCATGGCCAGCTCGACGTTTTCCATCAGGATGCTTTCGGTGAGTTCCAGCTCCAACTGTTCTGGCCGTATACCAGTGCGGATGATGATGTCTTTCACCACGTTGAGGAAGTCTTCCGAACGGAACTGTCGTGCGGAGACGTTTACCGCAATTCGCTCAAGCCCCAGTTGTTGCTCGGCCTGCCAGCGTACAAAACAACGGCAGCTCTCTTCGAGCACCCATTGACCAATCGGCACAATAAGCCCAGTGTCCTCGATGATGGGGATAAAGGTGCCGGGCGAGATCATGCCGCGCGTCGGGTGAATCCAGCGTAGCAGCACCTCGACGCCGACAGCTTTTTCACTGTCGGTGCGATATTGCGGCTGAAAATAGAGCTGCATTTCGTCACGGGCGAGGGCATGGCGCAGGTCATTTTCCAGTTCCAGTAACTGGACCGCCTTGCGATTCATGGAGGCTGTGAAGAATTGCATGTTGTCACGCCCCATGTCTTTCGCGTGATACATCGCCATATCGGCATTTTTCAGCAGCTCAATAACGCTGTTACCGTCATTAGGATAAACAGAGATCCCGATACTGGCGCTGATAAATACTTCACGCTGGTTCAGGTTAAATGACTGATGTAGTGATTCCAGAATACGTTCGGCAACGATGATCGCAGTATCTGACGCGGCGTTGTGACTTGGCTGATCCGCGATTGCAATGGTGAATTCATCACCGCCCATACGACAGACAAGATCACGTTGTTTAACACAGTTACGCAGACGCCCAGCCACTTGCTTCAGTACCTCGTCACCTGCAGGGTGGCCCATTGAGTCGTTAATCGGTTTGAAGCGGTCAAGGTCGATAAACAGCAGCACCACCCATAGGCCCTGCTTACGTGCTCGCTTTAGCATGCCATCTAATGTCTCGTGCATCTGACTGCGATTTGGCAGGGCCGTCAGGGGATCGTAATACGCAAGCTTGTGGATGCGTTCTTCACTGGCTTTGCGTTCTGTAATGTCTGACATAATGATGATCAGGCTCTGAACTTCGCGGTTCTGGTCACGAATCGCACTGACTCCGGCCCAGCCAGTACGGATATCGCCCTGGCTGCGGCGATACGAAATTTCGCCTTGCCAGTAACCATCCACCATCAGGCGCTCGCCGATTTTTTCAATCAGGTCTTCTTCGTATTGTTCTGAAGAAATCAGAAAGTCAGGTGTTTTGCCGGTGACATCTTCGGCGGAATATCCGGTGATGTGCTGGAAGGCCCGGTTCGTATTGGCGATTCTGAGTTTCTGATCCGTGATCAGGATGGCCTCGTTACTGTTTTCGAACACTTCCGCCGCAAGTTGTAGCTCCTGTTCGATGCTACGTGACTCGGTGACATCTCTGCAGATACCTAAAAGCCCCTGTAGCTCTCCCTTATCATTCCAAAGCAGGCTGGCTTGCAGCTCCAGAAGTACGCGACTGCCATTACTGGCCGAGGCATAGAAGTCTTCCCGAATGACGGTACTGCGACGTTTGGCTGTTTCTGGGCTGTTGATTGCGATCTGTATCTGGTGCTGCAACGCTTTGCCAAGTCGCTTGAGGTCGGGGCGGGAGAATATCCGGGCGACGCCGCCATTGGTCAGATCTTCAGGCTGGTATCCCAGCAGGCGCTGCACTGAGGTACTGACGAAATTGAAATTGAGCTGGGCATCGGTGGCCCAGACAATATCATTCATGTTCTCAGCCAGCAGGCGGTAGCGTCGTTCGCTTTCGACGATCTGTTCCTGCTTTTCAATGTCTGCGGTGACGTCTCTGCCGGTACCTATGTAGCGCTCTACCTTGCCGTTACGGTCATAGGTGAATGGCGTATCGCGGAATTTAATCACCCGGATTTCGCCATCGACATTCAGAAAACGGGCGGTGGTTTCAATGGTTTGGCCATTGATGGAATTTCTGATGTTTCTGAGTCCGTCGCGGCAGCGTGCGAGGTCGTCTTCAATGACGTAATCCATCCAGCTGCGTTCAATGTATTCGCGGCTATCCGGGAACCCTAAGAGTTGCGCAACGTGACGGTTAGAAAAAATGGTTTTCTGTTCCAGGCGGTCGTTAACGTCGAGTACGTAAACCACATCGGGCATGGCCTCCATGACATGCATCCAGAACGCTTCGCGTTCACGGATTTTTTCAGTTGCCTGCTTGCGCTCAGTGATATCCAGCATGGTCAGCAACACCTGATGACTGGCATTCGTGCGGAAGCTGATACTCGCCCAGATATCGATTGAGCGGCCATTACGGTCGCGCAGGGTGAGCTCGCATTCGTTTTGCTGCAGCCGGAGAGACTGACTGCTGGTCAGCGCTTTCAGCAGAGGCGTCAGGGATTCTGGATGGCGCTGATAATGTGCCCCCATTGCTTCGGCGGTATCGAAATCGCCCAGCTGCAGGGTCGCTTCATTGACGCTGACTACTTTCAGCGTTTCAACATTGCCATCAAATTCGCTCAGATCCAGAAGGCCATGAGCAATACCGGCTTCTTCAAACAGGGTTTTGTAGCGGGTTCTGCTATGTTCCAGTGCCGCTTTCGCCTGCTCTGATTCGGTGATGTCCCTGAGTAACCAGACATAGCCACTGACTTGCTTGTTGTCGTAAAGCATCTGCATTTTCTGCTCGAGAATATGCTTTCCGCCAGTGTGTGGGACGTGCATAACACGTTGATCAGGTTTCAGGCCTTCAATCGCTTCCGGTGTCAGCCCTGTGTTCCAGAGGGCGTCTGATGCTGGCCAAATATCAGTCAGAGGCATACCCAGAACCGGCTCTGGCTCTGCGCGACCAAGCAACGACAGAGCTTTGGGATTCAGGTAATCAATATTGCCTTTGTGGTCGGTGGAGATGAAGGCTTCATCAATAGAGCGTAAAACTCTGTCGGCGCGTCGTTCGGTCTCTTGTGTGGCCTTTTGCAGGGCAACAACGGCTTCACCTTGCTGGCTCAGGTAACGACGTAAAACGACGAGAAGGATGGCGAACACCACCAGAAAAGTGGCCGGTATACGGATGCTTTCAATAACCTGTTGCTTCCAGTACCCCTGAACAGGCAGAGCCAGAATATCCCAGGGCGACATTGGAATATTGTCGCGATAGAGAATGTTGTCGGTCTCGTTTTGTGTCAGAGGACTAGGGTGCAGCGTGTCTGAATAGAACTGCTCGCGGATAGACACTGTGTTATCTCGGCGATCAAAAAGCACCATTTCGAACCCATTAAATCCGCCCCTGAAAATGATTTCTGAGAGGTGACTGTATGCGCGACGGGATACCATAATCATGGGGCCGTTGCTGGTGTTGAAGCGCGTACCAACGTAGTAACCGCCCAGGTGGCCATAGCGTAATGAAAAAATGGCTTTGTCTAATCCCTGCGCACGTAATTCGTTTTCAATATCACTGGTTTCACTCGGGCTCAGCAGGCTGCCGTAGTGGTTGAGTACTTTGCCGTTTTCATCGGTAACAAAAAAACCGGTCGCATTGAAAATCGCTGCACTGACGTGTCCCCACAGGTCGTCGGTGTCGGCGGCCTCCGGGTGAGTGGCATACACTTCGAGCTGATCCCCATAACTGCGAGTGAATATCTGGTTAGCGTGAAGCCCTGCTTTAATGATCAGTTCTGACTGGCGCTTGTAATGGTCGAGCGTCCGTTCGATGTCAATGCTGTAGGCGTGCCGTGCGGTCTGCCATTGCTGCCAGCTCTGAAAACTGAGAACGACAGTCAAAAATATAAAGCTCAGCACAAACAGGGGAGTATTTGCCCGGTGAGTGGCGGCTGAGTGAAGTTTAGCCTCTGGGGCTCCATGATGCGGGAGCATGTAAAGCGGTGTCCGTTAACGACTGATTATGGTTATTAACCTTAGTCATTGTCTGTCACCTTCACAACCAGAGACCCATCATAATGGGCTTTATTTGCCTTTCTATGGGCTTTTCAGTAGCGTTGCGGCGAAATACATTGCGGAGGCGATGCCCATGGCACAGTACGTATTCACTATGAACCGCTTAGGGAAGATTGTTCCACCTAAGCGACAGATCCTGCGTGACATCTCTTTGTCCTTTTTTCCGGGCGCTAAAATTGGCGTTCTGGGCCTGAATGGTGCAGGTAAATCAACCCTGCTCAAAATCATGGCGGGCATTGATACTGATATTATCGGTGAGGCTCGTCCTCAGCCGGACCTCAATATTGGTTACCTTCCTCAGGAGCCAGAGCTCGATCCGGCGAAAGACGTGCGCGGCAACGTTGAAGATGGTCTCAGCGAGCTGATGAATGCCAAGGCCGAGCTTGAACAGGTGTATGCCGCTTATGCTGAGCCTGATGCGGATTTCGATGAATTGGCAAAAAAACAGGGCAAGCTGGAAGCCATTATTGAAGCGTCTGATGGCCACGATGTTGATCGGCAGATGGAAATCGCCGCCGATGCCCTGCGCCTGCCGCCATGGGATGCGGATGTCACTAAGCTGTCTGGTGGTGAGCGCCGTCGTGTCGCGCTGTGTCGTCTGCTGATGTCCAAGCCAGATATGTTGCTTCTGGACGAACCGACCAACCACCTGGATGCTGAATCAGTCGGTTGGCTGGAGAAATTCCTCGAAGAATACCCAGGCACCGTCGTGGCCATTACCCACGACCGTTACTTTCTCGATAACTGTGCGGAATGGATTCTCGAACTCGACCGCGGCCACGGCATTCCTTATCAGGGCAACTACACCACCTGGCTTGAAGCGAAAGAAAAGCGATTAGAGCAGGAGAAGAAAGAAGAAGAAGCCCACACCAAAGCGATCAAGCATGAGCTGGAGTGGGTACGCAAAGGTGCAAAAGGTCGTCAGGCTAAGAGCAAAGCGCGCCTGGCTCGCTTCGAAGAAATGAACTCCCGTGAGTTCCAGACCCGTAACGAAACCAACGAAATCTACATTCCACCGGGTCCGCGTCTGGGCGACAAGGTCATCGAGTTCCACAACGTGACTAAGTCGTTCGGTGACCGCGTTCTGATCGATAATCTCGATTTCGCCGTGCCACCGGGTGCGATTGTCGGCATCGTCGGCGGTAACGGTGCAGGTAAGTCGACTTTGTTCCGTATGATTGCGGGTACAGAGCAGCCAGACTCAGGCGAAGTGGTCATCGGTGAGACCGTGAAGCTGGCCTTCGTTGAACAGCTTCGTGACGAACTCGATGACAGTAAAACCGTGTGGGAATCTATTTCTGACGGCCTCGACATGCTCGATATCAACGGCAAAGAGTACCCAAGCCGTGCTTATATCGGTCGCTTTAACTTTAAAGGTGGTGACCAGCAGAAGCGCGTCGGTGAGCTGTCTGGTGGTGAGCGAGGACGTCTGCAACTGGCGTATACGCTGAAGCAGGGCGCTAATGTACTGCTGCTCGATGAACCGTCTAACGACCTCGATGTCGAAACTTTGCGTGCGCTGGAAGAGGCCATTGATGCCTTCCCGGGTACCGTGATGGTGGTGTCGCACGACCGCTGGTTCCTGGATCGTATTGCGACCCACATTCTGGCGTATGAAGGCGACTCGAAAGTGACCTTCTTCGACGGTAACTACACTGAATACGAAGAGGATCGTAAAAAGCGCCTGGGCAGTGATGCGCAACCTAAGCGTATGAAATATAAACGTTTAGCCTGATAGTTCGGTCAGATCGCTGAAAAGTGACCTGACTGGAATAAATCGCATTCGCGAGCTTGCGGTTTTGCCATAACAGGCTAAACCTGTTGTATCCCAAACAGGAAACAACCATGGAACAACGACAAGCAAAGCGCGTTCACCTGTTTCAACGGGTTCAGGTAGACGACGGCACTCAGAAGCTTGAAACCTTCTGTCTGGATATCAGCATGCGAGGCATCCTGCTGGTCATACCAGAAAACGTCAGCTGGCAGCTGGAGCAATCGCTGAAGATCAGCCTGACGCTGGAAAACGGCGGTATTATTGATATGGACTGTTCTTTGGTTCATATCGATGATGATGTTGTAGGGTGTGCCTGCGATTCGATGGATTTCGAGAGTCAGGAAACTTTGCGAGGTGTACTTGAAAGCAGTCTTGAAGTGCCTTCTCAGGCAAACCGTGAACTTGCAGAACTGATTTCCTTTCCTGGCGGTAAATCCTGATTTTTAGCCCTGAGCAGTGATGAACCCCGGCGTGTTATAGTCGGGGTTTTACCTTGTTGCAGGTCGATTATGTTTACCCCTTCCCTTGATGGTGCGCCATTTTCATCGCCGGTTGGCAAGATTGTGTGCATTGGCCGTAACTATGCGGCACATGCAGCAGAACTGAATAATCCGGTTCCCGACACCCCTGTTTTGTTTATTAAACCGGCCGATGCCGCATGCGACCTGCAGGCGCCGTTAAGCATTCCTCTGTCTCAGGGCGATGTGCATCACGAACTCGAAGTGGCGGTATTGATCGGCCAGAGGCTGACAGCTGCGTCTGAAGCTGATGTCGCTTCCGCGCTGGCCGGTATCGGTCTTGGGCTTGATCTGACCCTGCGGGATGTTCAATCCGTATTAAAAGAGAAAGGCCTGCCCTGGGAGCGCGCAAAAGCGTTCGACGGTTCGTGCCCTCTGAGCCCATTTGTATCTGCGGCGCGGGTATCTGACTGGCAGAACCTGAATTTCTCCTTGCATCGTAATGGTGCTCAGCAACAGTCAGGCAATAGTTCCGATATGCTGAATCCCGTTCTTTCTCTGATTGCTCATATGTCTCAGACTTTTACCCTGAACCCCGGCGATGTCGTCATGACGGGTACCCCTCCGGGGGTCGGGCCACTTGAAGCTGGCGATACTCTCGAACTGTCGTTAGAGGACTGGATATTGGTCACGACGAGCGTTTCGAGTCCAGATTCTGTGGAGGCCAAGTCATGAATCCTTGTGATCAGCCGGGATTAACTCCGGTCGATACAGCAATTGAGTATCTGTTATCGCAGGTAACGCCCGTTAGGGAGCAGGAGCTCTGCCCGCTTGAGCAGGCGTGTGGTCGTGTGCTGGCCAAGGACGTGATCAGCCCTGTGAATGTTCCCCCTGCGGATAACTCAGCCATGGATGGGTACGCTGTGAATCCTGGTTCTCTTGATAGTGGGCGTACGCCAATCGGTCTTTTCCGTCAGCGTGGCATCGTTCTGGCTGGTGAGGTCTTTGAAGGTGTACTCAGCGCTGGTGAATGCGTTCGTATTATGACCGGAGCCGTTGTTCCTGACGGCGCTAAGCTTGTGGTGATGCAGGAAAATACCGAGGTGGTGGATGCCGGTGTGCGGGTCGATCACCCGGAGTCTCTTCGCGACGGCGATAATATTCGTCGTGCCGGAGAGGATATCCGCCATGGCGAGGTTGTTCTGGCTGCAGGGCGTCGCCTGACCCCAGCTGATTGTGGTCTTCTCGCCAGCATTGGCATTGCTGATGTCGATGTTGTAAGACCGTTGCGAGTCAGTCTGTTAACTACAGGCGACGAGTTGGTAGCTCCAGGCAGTGAGTTACCTGCTGGAAAAATCTACGAGAGCAATTCCTTTGTATTGCGGCCGATTCTTGCGCGACTGGGTGCTGAGATATCTGCAGTTACTGCGGTGAGCGATACGCTTGAAGCTATTCAGGAAGCGCTGGAGACAGCCGCCGCGGATGCCGACATCATTATTACCAGCGGTGGCGTATCTGTCGGCGAAGCGGATTTTACCCGCACTGCGGTCGAGGCTCTGGGTAAGTTGGATCTCTGGAAGCTGGCGATGAAGCCGGGCAAACCGTTGGCGTTTGGGCGAATCGGCAAAACGCTCTTTCTGGGGCTGCCCGGTAACCCTGTATCGGCCCTAGTAACCCTACACCAGATCGGGCTGCCTGTGTTACGCAGCCTTTCTGGCGAGACGATATCTCCGCCTGTACGCATACCGGCTATTGCCAGCGAGCGCTTGAAAAAGCGTCCGGGTCGGGCGGATTACCAACGAGGCATTGCTGAATTACATGACGCTGGCCAGTGGCAGGTACGCAGTACAGGGCAGCAGGGCTCGGGAATTCTAAGTTCCGTCAGTAAAGCGAACTGTTTTATTGTGCTTGAGCAGGAGCGAGGCCATGTCGAGCCGGGCGAGACGGTGATGGTCGAAATGTTTGATCAATGGCTCAGCTGAAGTCGGATGTAGAGCGTGAAGAAAACAAAAAGCCCCGGCAACATGAGTTCCCGGGGCTTTTTTATGGTCAGGGCTGACCAGTGAATCAGCGTTCCAGATACTGGATCTTGTCTGGTACACCGTCCCATTCTTCTGCGTCTGGCAGAGGATCTTTCTGCTCAGTAATGTTGTTGTCAGCCCACTCTTCAGACAACTCAGCATTGAGTTCAATATACTGTTCCTGTCCTGCTGGAACTTCGTCCTCAGAGAAAATCGCTTCGGCAGGACACTCTGGCTCACAGAGTGCGCAGTCAATACACTCGTCCGGGTGAATAACGAGGAAGTTCGGGCCTTCGTAGAAGCAGTCTACCGGGCAGACTTCAACACAGTCTGTGTACTTACACTTAACGCAGTTATCGGTTACGACGAAGGTCATCTGATCTTCTCCTGAATCATCATTCGGGGCTCTTCGGCCCTGCTTATCACGGTTGCGGGTATTCTAGGTAGTCGGCGATGGTCAGGCAAGGCGCCGGGTCTTCTTTTGTTGGGGAAAATTCGGGAGACACCGTTCGGTTATACCGAACAATGCTCCTCATTTATCCTCTATATCAGGTCCTTCAATGAGTAGACCAGCTCCAGTGCCTGTCGCGGTGTCAGGTCATCCGGATTAACCTTTGCCAGTGCCTCTTCAGCCGGGCTGGGGCCTGCGGCAAAAAGATCGGACTGCATTGGTGCCGGTTCGCTGTTGCGCCCGGTTTTGATGGGTACGACAGGCGTGACTGGGCCTGTTTGCTGCTCGAGTTGTGCCAGTTGTTGACGGGCATTGGAGATAACGGCAGGTGGAACCCCCGCCAGCTGTGCGACCTGTAAGCCGTAACTCTGATTGGCCGGGCCTTCCTCCACACTGTGCAGAAAGATAATCCGCTCATCGTGCTCGGTCGCCTTAAGGTGAACATTGATGGTGTTGGTGTATTGCTCGGGCAGAGCGGTCATTTCGAAGTAATGCGTCGCGAACAGCGTAAAAGCTTCGGTATTCTCGGCGAGATGAGCGGCGGCTGCCCAGGCGAGGGACAGGCCATCAAAGGTTGAAGTGCCGCGTCCGACTTCGTCCATTAACACCAGGCTGTCGCACGTGGCGTTATGCAGGATATTGGCAGTTTCTGTCATCTCGACCATAAAGGTAGAGCGACCACCGGCGACGTCGTCAGCCGAACCCATGCGGGTGAAAATACGGTCGATGGGTCCGAGCTTGCAGAATTCAGCCGGTACGTAAGAGCCGATGTGTGCCAGCAAGGTGATCAGGGCAACCTGACGCATGTAGGTCGATTTACCGCCCATGTTCGGCCCGGTAATAATCTGCATGCGGCGTTCGCCATCCAGGCAGGTATCGTTGGCGACAAACGGATCGGTAATCAATGATTCGACCACCGGATGACGCCCCTGGCGGATATCAACCACACTGTCATCAACCAACTCCGGAGCATTAAGGCGGAGTGTCTCTGCCCGTTCCGCCAGGCAGGTAAGCACATCAAGTTCCGACAGGGCAGCTGCAGCTACCTGCAGTGGGATAAGGTCTTCAGCGAGGTCTGTGAGCAAGGCGTCGTAGAGCATTTTTTCACGGCTGAGTGCCCGTGCTTTCGCGCTCAGCGCTTTATCTTCGAATTCTTTCAGCTCCGGGGTAATAAAGCGTTCGGCGTTCTTCAGTGTCTGGCGACGGATATACTCGGTGGGCGCAGACTCAGACTGCGCCTTGCTGATTTCAATGTAGTAACCGTGCACACGGTTGTAACCCACCTTGAGGGTACTGATGCCTGTGCGTTCACGTTCGCGTTCTTCCAGTTTAACCAGATAGTCGCCTGCGTTCTCACTGAGGGAACGTAGTTCATCAAGCTCAGCGTCATAGCCTTCTGCGATGACACCACCGTCGCGGATAACGACCGGCGGGTTATCTATAATCGCTGCTTGTAAACGGCTCACCCATTGCGGAAATTCTGGGGCTCGCTCACAGATATCGGTTCCGAGGGGCGCTTCCAGTTCAGACAGCCGCTGACGTATGTCCGGAATAACCGCAAGTGCATCACGCAGCCTTGCAAGGTCGCGGGGACGGGCGGAGCCCAGGGCCACACGAGAGAGAATACGTTCAATATCACCGACCTGCTTAAGATGCTGATGCAGATCTTCATGCGCGTATTGTTGCAGGCATTGTGCGATCAGGTTTTGGCGAAGCCCCAGAATCGTATGATCGCGCAGCGGACGATTGAGCCAGCGGCGCAACAAGCGGCTTCCCATTGCAGTGGCTGTTTTATCGAGCACCCAGGCGAGCGTGTAGAGATTGTCGCCTTTCTGGTTGATGTCGATTTCGAGATTACGGCGGCTGGCCGGGTCGATGATGATGGCATCGTCTGGCTGCTCTACCGTTAAAGAACGAATATGGGGCAGGCTGTTGCGCTGCGTCTCTTGGGCATAGTTGAGCAGGGCGCCTGCGGCACGAATGGCTGTCTTCATGCCTTCGCAGCCAAAACCGCGCAGATCGCGGGTCTTCAACTGAGTCGTCAGCAGGCGCAGTGCCGTATCGGACTCATAATGCCATGGTGCTTGTTGGGTGGCACCGGCACGGTTGGCAACCGCCTCCGGAAAAATCTGATCTTCCGGCAGTAGCAATTCTGCCGGGCGGAGTCGTTCAATCTCTGCCAGTAGGGCATCCTCACCATCAACTTCAAACACACTGAAACGGCCAGATGAAATCTCAAGAACGGCAATGCCGTGGCGCTGTTGATGAGAGCACACAGAGACAAGCAGGTTATCCAGGTGCTCATCGAGCAGGGCTTCATCGGTCAGGGTGCCCGGCGTCAGAATACGCACAACTTTGCGCTCTACTGGGCCCTTGCTGGTGGCTGGGTCGCCAACCTGCTCTGCAATGGCAACCGATACGCCATTTTTAACCAGCTTCGCGATGTAGTTTTCTGCCGCGTGAAAGGGTACTCCAGCCATAGGAATGGGTTGTCCGCCACTCTGTCCACGGGCCGTCAGCGTAATATCGAGAATCTGCGCAGCGCGTTTGGCGTCATCGTAGAAAAGTTCGTAAAAGTCGCCCATTCGGTAAAACAGCAAGGTGTCCGGAAATTCAGACTTAATCTTGAAGTACTGCTGCATCATCGGGGTATGTGAAGACGCCTTGCTCATTCCTGTGTTTCCTTGGGCTTGAGGATGAGGGCGGATTGTACGGCAAACCTTTTTGATTCTGAAATGCGCTGCCGTACAAGGCGTACCGATACGACTGTCAACCCGCGGTAAAGCCACACAAAGACAATGTAACGGCAATGTAACTGAATGCGTTTTCAGGTATAAAAGCAATCATCAGAAATCTGTGACTGTCGAGGGCTTTATGTCCGGGGGACACACGTTTTATCACGATGTGATCAGATGGTCTGAAATGACAGCTTGTAAAGAAGAAGCGTGATCATCGCTCTGCCATGACAAGCTACAATTATGGAAATCAAAATAATACTGCGGCCGAAATGCCCAGCGGGCATTCGGTAACATTTGGAAAGTTGGCAGTATTCTAATTATTGAGCAATCGTAAGGACCCATAGATGTCCCGTTTTTTTAAGGCAAGTTGTATCGCCGCGTTGGCGTATGCCTCATCTCTTCACGCTGAAGAAGTGCTCCCACTCAGTAATTCACAAGTCACTGTTGATACCATGGCAGAGTTGCTTGCCGGGCCGGGCGTTTCGGTGTCTGGCGCAACATATTCGACAAGTTACCAGGTACGAACCGGGTGGTTTACTTACGTGTCGAACACTCAACAGGGCGGACAGTTCAGCGGATATAGCACTCTGTTTGGCAGTGCTTTTGATTCTGGCGTTATTCTCAGTACGGGGAATGTCGAATCGGTTGTTGGTTCGAATGACGCCTCAAACACCACAACAGCCTGGTCTAACAGTGCAGTAGATGACACTGATTTAGGTGATGGCCTTTACGACGTTGTTAAGTTCTCGTTCGACGTTGTTCCGGAAAATGACGTTTTAATTATCGACTTTATCTTCGGCTCGGAAGAGTACCTTGAGTATGTTGGCGACAGTTATAATGACCTTGCGCGCGTGCTGGTTAACGGTAACAACTGCGCACTTACGCCAGCGGGTGATGAAGTGCGGATTAATAATATCCACTCGCTGAATCTTCCTGCACCTGAGGGAGCTAACAACTATCCCAATAATACGGACGGCGTGAGCAACAGTGGTATCTATGTAGACAATACCAATAGTGGCATCAATACGGAGATGGATGGCTTCACGCGCAGGCTTTCCTGTCGTGTACCTGTGACTCCGGGTCAGAGCGTCAACGTCGTTACTGGCCTCGCAGATGTCAGTGATGCAGGTTACGATACCTGGATCTTTTTCAGAGCAGATAGTATACGTTCTGAGCCTATCAGTGATTATGGCGATGCCCCGGATAGTTACGGAACCTTGGCTTCATCGGGCGGTGCCGAGCACGACATCGTTGAAGGTGTGCATTTAGGGCCTGTAGGCTTGACAGGTGACGTTGATGGCTTTGTTGACGGAGTTGATGACTCTCAAGGTGGAGCCGTAGATGACGCAGACAATGCTTTAATTGATGTTCCGAATATCAGCCTTTCCGAGACGAGCTATAGTGTCACTTTTGCTGCTACCTCCATTAACGGCAGCAGTTCGGATGTCGTGGGGTGGATTGATTTTGACCGTGACGGGCAGTTTCAGCCGGATGAGGCGTCTACTTTAGCGCTGGTAGATAGTGATTCGTACGAAGTGCCGGTTACGCTGACCTGGAATGACATTGGAACAGCCGGCGCAGACGTTGTTGCTGGCCCAACATACCTCCGTTTACGTATTGCCAACCTGGGGCTTACAGCATCTACGCCGGCGGGGGCATTTGCTTCGGGTGAAGTCGAAGATTATTTCGTAATTATTTCGGACGGCATGAGCCCCTCTATCTCAGGTTTAACAAGGTTGAACCCGGCGGAGGAATTTACTAACTCAAGCGCCGTTACCTTCCGTGTCAGCTTTTCGGAATACGTTGAGAATATTGACACTACTGATTTCGTTACGACGCTCGGAACGATAGCGTCCGTAACGCCTGTTTCTGAAGCCGTGTTCGATGTTACCGTTTCTAGTATTTCGGGAGCTAATGGCACACTGGCACTGTCCCTTTCAGACGCTCAGAACATTGTTGATGCTGAGGGCAATGCAGCTTCCGTCACACTCCCTGCTGATGCAGAAACCTACACGCTTGACCAGACCGCACCAGCCGCGCCTGTTGTCTCTTCCATCTCGGCCGACACTGGTTTATCCGACAGTGATCAGGTTACTAACGACACATCTCTGGTTTTCTCTGGTACTGCAGAAGCGGGAAGCACCGTTGCTGTTCGTATCGACGGTAATCAGGTCGCAACCGTGGTTGCCGATGCCAGTGGAAGCTGGTCGTATGATCACTCAGATACAGAGCTTGATGACGCGACATACTCAGTAACTGCAATCGCGACTGACAGTGCGGGCAATACCAGTGGCGAATCTGATTCATTGACTGTCGTCGTCGATACCGCCGCGCCTGCTCCTACGGCAATCACGGGTATCAGTGACGATACCGGACGTTCGAACAGTGATGCTCTGACTAACGATACTACGCTGGTACTCACAGGGCAGGCAGCTGCGAATCAGCGCATATCTGTGTTCGTAGACGGAAACTATGCAGGGTTCGTAGATACCGATCCGACCGGGGCATGGGCCTATGATTACTCGTTCGTAAGCCTGAGTGATGGAGAGCATGTCTTTACGACGGTGGCGTCTGATATCGCGGGCAACACGTCGACGGCGTCAGCATACACAGTGACTATTGATACCGAAGCCTCTGCAGCGCCTGTGATTTCAGCAATATCTGATGATACGGGTGCGCCGGGCGATGGTATTACCAGTGACAATACCCTACGTATTCTGGGTACAGCAGAAGCGTTTGATGATGTGGTTGTTTCAATGGACGGTAACGTCGTTGGCACTGTCCAGGCAGACGGTAATGGCGATTGGGTTTATGACAGCCGGGCAGTCGCTCTGGACGACGGCAGCTATGTGATCACTGCCGTGGCAGTGGATGCTGCAGGCAATGGATCTGCTGTGTCTGAAAATTACTCCATAACTATCGATACGACGGGCCCTGTAACGCCAGCCATCACTGCAATCACCGATGATACGGGCGTTGCGGATGGCATTACTTCCGATGCGACTCTGCTTATCCGTGGTAGTGGCGGAGCTGACACCAGAATTACGGTCTTCCTCGATGGCGCTGCTATCGGAACCACGACTACCACGGCTGCGGGTAGCTGGACGTTTGATTACTCAGGCGTAGAGCTTAGTGAAGGCACTTATCAGCTAACAGCCCAGGCAGAGAGTCTGGCAGGCCTGATGAGTCCTCTTTCTGTGGCTTACTCTCTTATCGTGGATCAGACTGCACCGGACGCACCGCTGGTTTCTTCTGTGACTGAAGATACTGGCATCGCCGGGGATCAGGTCACTTTTGATAATACGCTGATTCTGAGTGGCACCGCAGAAGCGGGAGCCGATCTTGATATCCAGATTGATGGCGCTCTCGTCGGTATGGTGAAGGCGAACGCTAGTGGAGATTGGACGTTCGACTATTCCGGGGTCGTGCTGGCGGATGGTTCGCATCAGATCACTGCCATCGCCACTGATATCGCAGGCAATCAGAGCAACGAGTCGTCAGCACTTGTGTTGATTGTTGATACGCAGGCACCTGATGCGCCTATCGTCAGTGGCATTCTTGATGATACCGGCGCATCGGCTGCCGACGGCGTGACGTCAGACAGCGTGGTTGTGTATGTGGGAACGGCAGAAGCGGGCAGCGATATTGATATCCTGCTGGATGGTAGCGTTATTGGTTCGACTCAAGCGGGTGACGCGGGTCAATGGCAGTTTGATAGCGCTCCGCAGGCGTTGCCAGATGGCACGTATCAGGTGATTGCGCGAAGTCGCGATTTGGCTGGTAACCAGTCAGACAGTCAGCCTTTGCAGCTTGTCATTGATACCACTGTGCCAGCGCCAGCGACTCTCGCGGGTATCAGTGATGATACGGCTACGCCAAATGATCGTATTACGGCGGATAACGAACTGATTATTTCGGGTTCGTCGGAGCCATCAAGCCAGATCGAGGTCTTTGTCAATGGTAATCCTGCGGGCGTTGTTGCGGCTGACGAAGCGGGCCAGTGGCAGCTGGATTACACCGACGTCGCTCTGACGGACGGCGAGTATCAGATCACAAATCAGGTCACTGACCTGGCTGGCAATACCGGCGTTGTTTCTGCGCCTGTTCTGGTCGTGGTCGATACGACCACGCCAGAAGCGCCTTCCATTACTGGGATTTCAGGCGACACAGGCGCCGACAGCAACGACGGCCTGACCTCTGATAATAGTCTGGTGATCAGCGGTACAAGTGAGCCGGGTGCAGAGATTAACATTTATCGTGATGGTAGCCTGATCGGCAACGTTATCGCCAATGCGTCCGGTGAGTGGAGTCTCGACTATGGGCAGACCGCACTGGATGATGGTGAGTATTCACTGACGGCCACTGCCACGGATGCCGCGGGTAACCTCTCTGGATTGTCAGAGTCGTTCGCTATTACGATTGATACCATTGATCCGGTTGAGCTGTCGCTTACCCAGGATGGCACCACGATTGTGGATTATACGCCGGAGCTGTCTGGTGATGCAGAAGCAGGAACTCAGATTACAGTATCCGTGAATGGCAATGATTACGAAACCAGCGCAGATACGAATGGCCTCTGGAGCATTACCCTTGTCGATGCGCTGGATAACGGTAGCTATCCAGTGACAGTGGTGTCTGAAGATGGAGCAGGAAATACGCGCGAAATCATTGGCCAGATCACCATTGAAGTGCTGGTCAGCGCTGACAATTCATCCACCTCTGCAACGCCTTTGTCGGTTCCTGCCGATGGTTCTTCTGCATCAGTAATCAAGGTCATTGTTCGTGACACTGCAGGCGACATAGTGACTGAGGTACCGGCCGAGTTCACCACGGATCTGGGGGCACTCTCTGCCGTGACAGATCAGGGCAACGGTGTTTACACCGTTGAACTGACTTCGCTTTTTGAGGTGGGCACTGCGACGGTATCCATCAGTGCTGCAGGCGAAGCTCTGACGCCAGTGATGATTGAATTCTTTGCTGCAGACGGTGATGGCGATGGCCTGACCGACCTTGATGAAGACAGAAATGGCGATGGCGATCCAACCAACGACGACCTCGATCGCGACGGCACACCAGATTACCTTGACGACGACGATGATGGTGATGGCCGTACGACGGAAGAGGAAGATGTTAATGGTGACGGCGATCCAACCAATGACGATAGCGATGGCGACGGCATCCCAGATTATCTAGACCGTGATGACGACAGTACCGATGGTACCAACGACAGCGATGATGACGGCATCCCGGATACCGTTGAATGTCCGGATGGCATTCCTTGTCAGGACAGTGATGCGGACGGTATCCCGGATTACATGGATGAAGACGACGACAACGATGGCATTCTGTCAGCCGAAGAGGGCGGCGAGCGCGACTCTGATGCAGACGGCATGCCCGACTTCCGTGATGAAGACGATGACAACGATGGCATTCTGACGCGCGACGAAGACCTGAACGACGACGGTGATTTCACCAATGACGATCAGGACAGCGATGGCATCCCTGCGTACCTTGATCCGAACGACGCGGATGACACTAATGCAGGCGACAGCGACTCTGATGGAATTCCTGATGATGTCGAGTGTGCTTCCGGGCACCTATGTACTGACATCGATAACGATGGCATCCCCGATTTCGCTGACGCCGACGACGATGCTGATGGTATCCCGACGCTGAGCGAAGGTTCAAATCGTGACACCGATGGCGATGCTGTTCCTGATTATCTGGATCGCGATGATGATGGCGATGGCATCGCCACAATTGACGAAGATAGCAATACCGATGGCGACGCGAATCCTGCGACGACGCCGGGGCCGGATGCAGACAATGACGGAATCCCAGCGTATCTGGACCCTAACGACAGCCTGACGGCGGCGCCTGGTGATGCTGACGATGACGGCATCACAGATGATCGTGAATGTGCTTCTGGTCTGCCGTGCCGTGATAGCGACAACGATGGTCGTCCGGACTATATGGATTCAGACGATGACAACGATGGAATTCCTACCCGTACTGAAGGCGCCGAAACCGACTCTGATGGTAACGGTGTCGAAGATTATCTTGATAATGACGATGATGGTGATGGCACTCTGACCCGCGATGAAGATGCTGACACAGATCTTGATGGGAATGCCGCGACCAATCCGGGCCCGGATGCAGACAGCGATGGTATACCAGCGTATCTCGATCCTAACGATGGTGAGGCTGGAGCAGGTGATTCGGATGGCGATGGTATCGCGGACAACACCGAGTGTGGTACCGCGTTACCTTGCCAGGATACCGACTTCGACGGCATTCCTGATTTCCGCGATGAAGACGATGACGGGGACAGCATTCCAACCACTCAGGAAGCGCCGGGGCGTGATACCGACGGAGATAATATCCCGGATTACCTCGACGCTGATGACGACGGTGATGACATTCCAACACCGACGGAAGATGCGAATACTGACCTCGATAACAATGCGGCGACCAATGCCGGGCCTGATTCAGACGGTGACGGCATTCCGGCCTACCTCGACGCTAACGACGGTGTAAGTACGTCACCGGGCGACGGCGATGGAGACGGTATTCCAGACAACATTGAGTGCCCGACAGGGGTTCCTTGTATCGATCGTGATTTCGATGGCGTGCCGGATTACATGGATGCCGATGACGACGGCGATGGTATACCGACTGCAGACGAAGACGCGGACCTGGATGGCGACGGCAACCCAGCCACCAATCCAGGGCCTGACGGCGACGATGACGGCGTGCCTGATTACCTTGATCCTGACAGTACCGATGACGATGGCGATGGCCTGACCAATCTGGAAGAGGACGCCAATGGCGATGGTAATCCGGATAACGATGACCTCGATCGAGACGGTATTCCTGACTACCTCGACCCTGACGATGATGGCGATGGCCGTACAACGGCAGAAGAAGACCTGAACGGGAATGGCAATCCGCGCGACGATGATGCAGACGGTGACGGCATTCCAGCGTATCTGGACCCGAACGACGAACTGAACGGCTCGCCGGGTGATGCTGATGGCGACGGTATCTTCGATGATCTTGAGTGTGACACTGGGTTCCCATGCCGGGATACCGATGGTGATGGCCTGCCTGATTATCTTGATGCTGATGATGACAACGATGGTGTGCCAAGCAGCATTGAGGGTTATGAGCGCGATACGGATAACGACGGTATACCAGACTTCCGCGACGCTGATGACGACGGCGATGGCGTGAATACACGCAGTGAAGACGATGACACCGATGGCGACGGTAATCCATCAACTCAGGCAGGCCCTGATTTCGATGAGGATACTATTCCAGCGTATCTGGACCCGAATGACAGCGACATCAGTGGGCCGGGTGACAGTGATAATGACACCCTGTCAGACCTTGCAGAGTGTCAGTCAGGCGCGCCATGTAAAGACACCGACCAGGACGGTCAGCCGGACTACTACGATCCGGATGACGACAATGATGGTCGTATGACCCGTGCCGAAGATCCGAACGACGATGGCAATCCGGCGAATGACGATACCGATGGTGATGGTATTCCTGACTACCTGGATCGTGACGATGACGGTGATGGCGTTCTATCCGATGAAGAAGGTAACGGTGACGCCGATAGCGACGGCATTCCGGATTATCTCGACCCGGATGGCAGCACAGCGTCAGGAACCGGCGGTGATTCTGATGGCGATGGAATTAATGACATTACAGAGTGCCCGACTGGTATCCCGTGTCGTGACACTGATGGTGATGGCACACCTGACTACGCCGATGACGACGACGACAATGACGGGCGTCCAACTCTGGAGGAAGGTCCGAACCGAGATACCGATGGTGATGGCATACCGGATTACCGTGATGAAGATGACGATAACGATGGGTTCAACACCATAGACGAGGGCACTGGTGACAGTGACGGTGATGGTATTCCGGATTATCTCGATCCATCCGCTGGCGACTCAGACGAAGATGGAGTTCCAGATGGTGCCGAGTGTCCGGACGGTGTTCCGTGTCGTGATACAGACGCCGATGGCGTTCCGGACTATCTCGACGAGGACGACGACGGTGATGGCATTCCTTCCATTGAGGAAGACCTGGGCGCGGATGGCAATCCTGTGAACGATGACACCGATGGTGACGGACAACCGGACTATCTGGATCGCGATGACGACAATGATGGTGTGCCGACGGATGACGAGCAGGGGCTGGATGCCGATAACGACGGTATCCCAGACTACCTCGATCCGGATGACAGTAACGAAGCCATGACTCCGGATGGTAGCGGTGATAGTGATCGCGACGGCGTGAGTGATGCCCGTGAGTGTCTGACCGGTATTCCTTGCCCAGACAGCGATGGAAACGGTGCTCCGGATTACCTGTCTGAGGATGATGACGGAGACGGTATTCCGACCGTGGACGAAGATCGCAATGGTGACGGTGATCCGTTGAACGACGATACCGATAATGACGGACGTCCAGACTACCGCGATCCTGACGACGACGGTGATGGTGTACCGACCGCAGAAGAAAATGAGGGCGACAGCGACTTTGATGGTATTCCGGATTATCTGGACCCGTCAGGTGGTGACTCGGACCGTGATGGCATCAGTGATGCTATTGAGTGTCCGGGGCTGATTCTCTGTTGGGACAGTGATGGCGATGATTTGCCGAACTTCCGCGATCCGGACGATGATGGCGATGGCGTTGCGACGGCATTTGAGGATGCCGACGGCGATGGTAATCCACGCAATGACGATACCGACAATGACGGTATCCCTGACTACCTTGATCCTGATGACGACAACGATGGCATCCTCACCGGCGAAGAAGGTGGCACAGGTGACACCGATGACGACGGCATCCCGGATTACCGTGACCCGGACAGCAACAATGCTGCAGGTATGCCGGATGGTTCGGGCGACTCTGACGGTGATGGCATCAGTGACCGTCAAGAGTGCGGTACTGGCGTTGCATGTGCGGACTCCGATGGCGATGGTACGCCAGATTACATGCAGGTACCGGATGCCGAGCAGGCCCCTGAGCTGGTGGAGAATATCGTACCGGGTAAAGGGGAAGTGAATGCTTCATTACCAGGCCTTGGTAGTCAGAGCCTGCTCTGGACATTGCTCAGCCTGCCGTTGGTGCTGATGCGTCGCGGAGCACGTAGACGCTCGCTTCTGAAGCCCGGTGCGTCACTCGTGTTCGCGATACTCACAATGTTGCCGCTGACCACACAAGCCTTTGAATCGGAGGAGACGTACGTTGGTTTCGGGTTGGGGATCAGTCGTCTGACCCCGGGAACCAGCGATAGCGTCTATGACAACGTCGATGACTCCGGAGTGGGTTTTCAGTTGTTCGGTGGTTATCGCCTGAAAGAAGACCTCTCGGTTGAATTGCATTACACCGATCTCGGGAATGCAGTGCTTGAGGACGGTGATACAGGGGATGAATCTGACTTCGGTTACAGTGCTCTTGGCGCCGCATTGCACTGGTACCCCTGGCAGACCAGTTGGAACGGCAAAAACTCGCTGAACGCCTATCTTGAAGCTGGTCTGGCATCACTATCAACAGACTCTGACGTCGACTACAGCAAGGAAGCATCCATGGCTCTGGGGCTCGGCATAGGAATCGAGTACAGCTTCAAAGACAGTTGGGCGGCGCGAATTTCAGGGCAGTCATTCACACGTGATGCTCACTTTGTGGGGCTGTCCGTTATGAAACGCTTTGGCACAAGTGAGCCGGTGCCGCAGCGTCGTCGGGTAGTTAAGCCGCGCCCATTGCCTAAGCCAGAACCCGTTCGTGAGCGGGTAGTCATCATGGCTGATAGCGATGACGACGGAATTGTCGATGATATTGATGATTGTCCGGGGACGCCTGCAGGCATGTCAGTGAACCACCGTGGATGCTCCGTACTGGATGCTCGCCTCGATGGTGTTTACTTTGCCAGCGGATCAGCCGAACTGACGCGCGGTGCAACCCGTGTTCTTGAGAAGGTCGCAGATACCTTGCTGGAGTACCCGGATGCCCGAATTGAAATTGGCGCTTATACCGACTCCCTCGGTGCAGCAGCAAATAACCAGCGCCTGTCAGAGCGCAGAGCGAACGCTGTGATGCAGTATCTGGTTAATATGGGCATTCAACCTATGCGTCTGGAGGCTCGAGGTTACGGCGAAGAAGACCCTATCGCCAGTAATGATACACCGCAGGGGCGCGCCGAAAATCGCCGTGTAGAAATTCGCGTAATTAAGTAGCCTGAGAATGACAGAACAGACATGCCAGGAGAGCATGTCTGTTCTCATTTCATCTGATATCCTGTGCCTCAGATACTGACGCCGGAAATATCATGCCCGCCATTGCCGATCTTCTGAGTGAACTGTCAGCACAGTTGTTAGCCCGCAAACTCAAGCTTGTCACCGCAGAATCCTGTACCGGAGGATTGATCGCTTCAGCCTGTACCGACCTGGCGGGAAGCAGTCAGTGGTTTGAGTGTGGCTTTGTCACCTATTCGAATGCAGCCAAAGAGCGCGATCTTGGTGTGCCCGCAGAAATATTGAATTCATACGGTGCGGTGAGTGAAGAAACCGTGAAAGCCATGGTGAAAGGCGCTGCGCGGTATGGAGACCTGAGCATCGCAGTCAGTGGTATCGCTGGCCCCGGTGGCGCTGTCGCGGGTAAACCCGTGGGTACCGTATGGATTGGCTGCGGCAGTGAGGAAGTTCAGCGAATAACCCTCTTTCAGTTTGACGGTGACCGGGACGCGGTCCGCCAGCAGTCTGTAGCAAAAGCGCTCGAGATGTTGCTGGAGTTCGTTAATGACGCCGCTCATTGATATTCACTTAAGTAAAAAAGTACTGAACAAATAACCAGTGTTTTGTTGACATTAGAAAACGCTGTGATTAAATACTGGTTAAATCTACAGTGATCAAAGATTGCTGGACAATATTCCTGATTAACGACTGAATACGACCAAGGAACCGACCATGGATCAGAACAAACAGAAAGCTCTGGATGCGGCCCTGGGCCAGATCGAACGCCAGTTCGGTAAAGGTGCCATCATGAAAATGGGTGAGCAGCCACGTGAAGCGATTCCGGCAATCTCCACAGGTTCTTTGAGTCTGGATATTGCGCTCGGTATTGGTGGTCTGCCAATGGGTCGTATTGTCGAAATCTACGGCCCGGAAAGCTCTGGTAAAACCACGATGTGTCTGTCTGCGATGGCTCAGGCACAGAAAGCGGGTAAAACCGTGGCAATTATTGATGCCGAACATGCGCTCGATCCACTGTATGCTGAAAAGCTGGGCATCGACCTGGATAGCCTTCTGGTCTCGCAGCCTGACACAGGCGAACAGGCACTGGAAATCTGTGACAGTCTGGTGCGTTCAGGCGCTGTTGACGTGATCGTCGTTGACTCTGTGGCGGCCTTGACGCCGAAGGCAGAGATTGAAGGTGAGATGGGTGATAGCCACGTTGGTCTGCAGGCTCGATTGATGTCCCAGGCGCTGCGTAAAATTACCGGTAACGTAAAAAATGCCAACTGCCTGGTTATCTTCATTAACCAGATTCGTATGAAAATCGGTGTTATGTTCGGCAGCCCAGAGACCACGACTGGCGGTAACGCACTGAAGTTCTACTCCTCTGTTCGCCTGGATATTCGCCGTACAGGCTCTGTAAAACAAGGTGATGAAATCGTCGGTAACGAAACGCGCGTTAAGGTGGTGAAGAACAAGGTATCTCCACCATTTAAGCAGGCAGAATTCCAGATCATGTACGGAAAAGGGATTTACCACATGGGTGAAGTTATTGATCTGGGCGTGAAGTGCGGTATTGTCGAGAAATCAGGCGCCTGGTACAGCTATCAGGGCGATAAGATCGGACAGGGCAAAGCGAACGCATCCCAGTACCTTGAGGATCATCCAGAGATGGCCGCTGACATCGAAGGTCAGATCCGTGCACAGCTTTTGAATGTACCATCAGAGCAGCCAGAGTCTGAGGATGCAGAAGCCGAAGCCTGAGCCTCTTGACTATGCTGGACTGAAACACGCGGCGGTAGATCTGCTCTCCCGCCGTGATTACTCTCGCCACGAACTGTGGCGAAAGCTCTCTCCTAAGGCAACTTCTGCCGACGACCTTGAACAGGTATTAGACGAACTTGCTGAAAGTAAGTGGCAGTCTGACGAGCGCTTTGCATCTATGTTTGTCCGTTCCCGCGCATCTCGTGGAGTAGGTCCTATGAGGCTGAAGCAAGAGTTGAAGGAAAAAGGTGTCGATGGTCAAACTGTCTCTTCTGCGTTTGAAGAGTCCGAGGAAAATTGGCACGAGAAAGCGCTTGAGGTGGCCCAAAGAAAGGCGCGTTCCATTGGTATTGATAGTCCCGATTTTAAAGCGAAGCTTTGGCGCTTTCTGTCATATCGCGGCTTCAGTAGCGATCAAATCAGCTCCGCCATCGACACCTTACTGCATGAAAGCTCTGAGTAATTCAGTTTATAGACGTAAATTCGTGCCTAACCGGGCAGTGTCGCCTCAGTCTATTGACTCAGATGGCGCAGGTACGGAACATTCGAGTTTGGCAGAAAAAGAACAAACGTTAACTGTCTGATTGTTCATAGGATTCGAATGTTGGGGAAGGATATGGCGCCGACTGCTCAGGTCGATATTGTACTGGTACAGCACCTGCTGAATTACTGGAACGGCCGCGGCGTGGATATGAATCAATTGTGGCCTATCCTGCGGATAGACCCAGAACTTCCACTTCCACGGTGGGTTGATACAGATCGTGTTGCAGATGCATACGATTTCGTCGCGCGTTTTCTTAATGATGAACTGCTGGCCTTTGACCTCGGTATCTATATGGCGCGCCGGGAGATGCCTTTGCAACGACTTCTGCGTTGCGCTCCGTCGCTACGCAAAGGTATCGAGGCTCTGATTCCGTATGTGTACCTGTCGACAGGCAGTCTACGCTACGAGATTGATACCTCTCAGAGCGATATAGTGCTCATTTCTGTAGAACGTCACCCAGAGCGCCATGTGTCGCCTCTGCAACTATCTGCCGCCGTGGTTATTATGGCTGGCGTTTGCCGTGATGCGTTGGGCGAAAGCTTTGAAGCTGAAGATCTCTGTATGCATCTCCCACAGAGTGAAATCGTGGATGCCGCAAAAGCGACCGATATTACCGGAATTCAGGTCGCGGCGACTGACGGCTTTTACATGCTGGAGATCAGTCAGGTGGCATGGAACCGGGCGGGACCCGATCCTCAGCCTGTGCTTTTCAAAAGTGTTCAACGTGAATTAATCCGTCAGGATCAGAGGTTCCGTGAACACCTCGCACTCTATTCTGAACTGAAAGATATTCTTGAAATGTGCCTGATCCGCAGAAATGTTTCTCAAGAAGGCGTCGCAGACCAGTTGGGAATCAGCGTGCGCAATCTTCAACGACGCTTGCGGGCTCTGGGGACTACTTATCAGAACTTATTAGACGAGGCGCGTCAGGGGCTTTCAATGAAACTTATCTGCGAAGGCGATATGCCTTTGTATGAGGTCGCTTATAAAGTGGGTTACACGGAGCCAAGTGCATTCTATAAAGCGTTCAGACGTTGGACTGGGTCAACGCCCGGCGATTACCGCCAGGCGTATCTTTCAACGATTAATGCAATTTCAACCGAGGACGAATAACTTTATTGATGTGTCCAACCAGCGTTAGCAGCAGGGTATGCCAATACCCGTGTAACGCAACCTGATGCAACCGATAAAGTGATACGTAGACCAGGCGTGCTAAGCGCCCCTCGATCATCATCGAACCTTTGGTGAGGTTCCCCATCAGGCTTCCAACCGTACTGTAGCGGCTGAGTGAAACCAGAGAGCCTTTGTCTTTGTAAACGAAATCCGGCATCGCTTTGCCCTTGTGGCGTGCACTCAGCGCTTTTACCAGGTGAGAAGACTGTTGATGAGCGGCTTGTGCGCGCGGTGGTACAGGCTTACCGGTTGCCTGATCAATCACGCTGCAGCAGTCACCCAGTGCAAAAATATCGTCGTCCTCTGTCTGCAGGCTGTTGTTTACCACAAGTTGATTGGCGCGGTTAGTCTCCAGCCCAAATTCTTTCATGAACTCAGGGGCTTTTACGCCTGCTGCCCAGACCCGGATCACCGCCGGAATCTGTTCGCCTGATTTATTCACAAAACCTGACTCCGTGACTTCGGTGATCATGGTCGACGTCAATACCTCAACCCCGAGTGATTCAAGCTCGCGAGTCGCGGCTGCGGATAGCCGCGGTGGTAGTGCCGGTAGAATTCGCTCACCGGCTTCGATTAAGCGCACCTTAAGTTGTTCTGGCGAGACATTCTTAAGACCGTACGAGGCCATGACCTCGGCGGTGTTGTACAGCTCGGCTGAAAGTTCTACGCCGGTTGCCCCCGCGCCAACAATCGCTACCTCAAGAGGGCGTGGTTCTTCAAGGTTGCTGCAGCGCAGAAACTCGTTAAGCAGTAATTTATGGAAGTGCTCGGCTTGATCCCGGCTATCCAGAAAAATACAGTGCTCTGCAGCGCCTTTCGTGCCGAAGTCGTTTGTGACACTTCCCAGCGCCATAACCAGGGTGTCGTAATCAACCGTTCGTTCGGGCAGCACTTCCTTGCCATTCTCATCGAGCATTGCCTGAAGAATAATGCGCTTATTGTCACGCTCTAAGCCGCTCATTCGTCCGATCTGAAAATGGAACCCGTGTTTTTTACCATGAGCTCGGTAGTTCAGTTCATCAATCCCCGAGTCCAGTGCGCCTGTGGCTACTTCGTGCAGTAATGGTTTCCAGAGGTGGGTTGGCGTGGCGTCAATTAACACGACTTCAGCCTTCTTTTTACAGCCGAGCTTGCGCCCAAGTTGAGTCGCTAATTCCAGTCCACCTGCGCCGCCGCCGACAATGACGATTCGTTGCATGGAGTACTCCCTATATATGAAATGGGCAGCATTATACGGGGAAACGGGAAAAAAGTCGGAGATTTGTGGCGGTTAACGACCCCCTTCTGTTAAAAGGAGGTTATTAGCCGCGCAACAAGAAATCAGGCTGAATGAGCAGAGAAGTGCTCAAGCAGGCGTTCAGAAACTTCGTCAGGCTTGTCGTGTGCAAGCCAGTGCGTCGCGTCCGGATAGGTTGTCAGTGAGCCATTTTCGAGAAACTTTTCACTGTCTCTCGCCATATCAAGTGTCAGAGCGAGGTCATGTTCACCCCAGAGAATCTGCGTCGGCGTTTTAATTTGATCGCCTTTTTTCGATTTGGGCTGGCTGCGCATCGCTGAGCGATAGTAGTTAACCATGGCACGCATCGCACCGGGGATTCGCCAGTGTTTTTGTAGCTCACGGAAATCTTCGTCGCTGTAACTGCCTTTATTCGACGTGCGCTTCAGGACATCGCGGAAAAAGAAGAACTTATTAAACGGCAAGGTCAGCTCAGGCAGACGCGGAATCTGAAAGTAAAAGACGTACCAGCTCTTCAGCATTTGTATCGGATTTTTACGTAACGTCCCAAGAAATACGGAAGGGTGAGGGACGTTCAGAATACTCAGGCTGGCCAGCTGTTCAGGTTTATTCAACGCGAACCACCAGGCGACCATGGCCCCCCAGTCGTGCCCGACGAGGTGAACTTTCTCGACGCCGGCGAAGCGGCGGATGGCGTCGACATCTTTAATCAGCTCATCGACGTGGTAGTCGCTCACGTCGGCAGGTTTGGATGAGTGTCCGTAGCCGCGCATATTGGGCACAAATACGCGATAACCGGCGTCTGCTAAAACAGGGATCTGGTGTCGCCAGGTACTCCAACATTCCGGAAATCCATGCAAAAGAATGACGACGTCACCGTCAGCAGGCCCTGCGTGCCGGGTTTCCAGTCCTATCGGGCCGTTATAAATGTGGGTAGTGTCCATGATGCCTCTCAATCAGCTGGGTTGTCTGCGGAGGTGGTGAGATCAATGATGCCAAGCATTTGTGCAGCTCCCGTCACCAGAACGGCGATGCAGATTACCTGGATTATTATTCTTAGTAATTTGGGTACACGCAGGAAAGCCAGGTGGTGTTTTATCATGCTCGGATGACCGAAGGGCCCAATGCCAAGATGGAGCATAGTAAGCGCCATAGCAGGGAGCATCATCAAATAAATCACACCGCTGTTTTCCATTGCTTTTAATCCTTATTCAGAGATTTAAGCGTACGCTGACAGTGCATCTGGTTGAGCGCATCTTCTGCATTGACTGGCTCAATAGCCATGCACGTGTTCAGTAGTTTGCGTATGTCTTTGCGAAAGTCATCCTCATCAAGACGGATCAGGCCAACAGAAAATTCGTTGTAAACGATCGCCATGTCAGGCAGCAGTTTCTGTGCTTTCTCGAAGTTCTCGATGGCGCTGCTCTCGGTAGCGCCATAGGTAATGCTACCCAGAAACGAACCTACCCGCTCAACGATACCGGCTTCGAGACCGCCGCGCGTCAAAGGGTAAGCGCCGCGATCCGGTGCGTATTCCTGTAATTTATCCAGCTTGTCCTGGGCAATGGGGATATATCCCGAGCTACGGGCTTCTCCTGTGCTCATCAATTCAAGCATGCGTACTTTGGCGTAGACCAGTCCGAATTCTGCAAACCGGTATTCTGGCGCCAGTGCCAGGCCTTCGTTAGAAAGCGCTGCGGCCTCTTCGAACTCTTCCATTTTGTCATCGTGGTTATCGATCAGAAGGGTTGCGTGTACCAGGCGTGAGTAAATGGCTGGAACTTCTCCGACGGGCCCAAGCTGCATGCCCAGTTCATAGGCTTTTTCGTATTGGCCTGAATAGTGTAGACGCCAGACTTCCTGGACGGCTTGAGCGAGGTCGGAATAGTCACTTTCCTGAATGGCTTTGAAGACCGCAGGGTGCGCTTCAGGGTCGGAGCCCAACACCATCATGTGATGTGCCAGGCGAGGGTAATCCGCCATCATGGATGTAATCCAGTCAACGTCCGGGTATTCGACCCGCGTTAACTTGGTCAGGCCTTGCCAGTGTTGCTGCAGCTTATCTCCCGAAAAGTCGAACTGTTTAAGTTCTTCCGGGTAGTCTTTCCAGTCTGTGGAGAAGGCTGGAAGGCATAGAAATACGGAGAATGTAAAAACGAGAATGCGTTGCATAAAACCCCCAATAAAGAGGGCCAGTATACATACGCTTTGTTACCTTGGCGTGTGGTATTCCGCCAAAGCTTGAAGTGCCCCGGCGGCAGGGAACGACGAGCTTTGTCAGGAGTACTTTTCAGTTGAAAGCACAGCCGGCTTTAACGCCGAAGCCTTTCAGGATTCTTGCCAGAGGACAGAATCCGGTAAACGCCGCCTGCAACATATTCAGGCCCACGAACGCGGTAAACAGTAGCCAGTAAACAGAGTGCAGCTGAGATAGCGCCAGGCTGGCCAGAATGAATGAGCCAGCGATGGCAAAGACGAGGCGATCAATGTTCATGGAGTTTGACCTTTATAATGAGATAACCAAGTAGTTATATTATGCGTTGTTTAAAAAACCGTCAAGCACTCCCTTGATGTGGGACTCAGGCCCACAAACCGCTATACTGCCCGGCTTATTATCTCTGAACTCGTTTGGAATCACGCAACCGTATGAAAAGCTCAGAAATCCGCCAGGCGTTCCTCGACTTCTTCGCATCGAAGGGACACGAAATCGTTGCATCCAGCCCACTGGTGCCGGGCAACGATCCGACGCTGCTGTTCACTAACGCCGGTATGGTGCAGTTTAAAGACTGCTTCCTTGGCAACGACGTGCGCAGTTACACCCGTGCCGCGTCCTCGCAGCGCTGTGTCCGTGCAGGCGGTAAGCACAATGACCTGGAAAACGTGGGTTATACGGCACGTCACCATACTTTCTTTGAAATGCTGGGTAACTTCAGCTTCGGAGATTACTTCAAAGAAGATGCGATCAGTTATGCGTGGGAATTCCTGACCTCAAAAGAATGGTTGAACCTGCCTGTCGAAAAACTGATGGTCACGGTGTATGCAGAAGACGACGAAGCGTTTGATATCTGGAATAAAAAGATGGGCATTCCAGAAGATAAGATCGTGCGTATCGGTGACAACAAAGGCGCACGTTACGCATCGGATAACTTCTGGCAGATGGGTGATACTGGTCCTTGCGGGCCGTGTACCGAGATTTTCTACGACCATGGCGAGCACATCTGGGGTGGGCCTCCGGGCACGCCAGAAGAAGACGGCGACCGGTTCATTGAAATCTGGAACAACGTTTTCATGCAGTTCGAGCGTAAAGCTGACGGCGAAATGCTGCCACTGCCTAAGCCTTCGGTTGATACCGGTATGGGGCTTGAGCGTATCTCGGCCATTATGCAGGGCGTGCACAGCAACTACGAAATCGATATTTTCCAGGCGTTGCTGAAAGCCGCAGGAGAACTGACCGGCTGTAAAGACACCGAGAACAAGTCACTGCGTGTGATTGCTGACCACATTCGTTCTACCAGCTTCCTGATCGTCGATGGTGTGCTGCCATCCAACGAAGGGCGTGGTTACGTTCTGCGTCGTATTATTCGTCGTGCAGTGCGTCATGGGCATATGCTGGGTGCGTCAGCAGGCTTCTTCAATAAGCTGGTTCCTGCCCTTTGTGAGCAAATGGGCGAGGCCTATCCTGAACTGGTTAATCTGTCTGAGCATGTTCAGAAAGTACTGCGTATTGAAGAAGAGCAGTTTGCTAAAACGCTCGATAAAGGGATGGCGATTCTCAACGATGCGATTGCAGACATGAGCGGTGACACGATTCCGGGTGAGACAGCGTTCAAACTCTACGACACCTACGGCTTCCCGCTCGACCTGACGGCGGATGTGGCGCGTGAACGTGACCTGAAGGTTGATGAAGACGGCTTCAACGTTGCGATGGAGAAACAGCGTGAAACAGCACGCGCTGCGGGTAACTTCTCTGCGGATTATGGCAAAGGTCTGGAACTCGACGGTGAAACCGGCTTCCTCGGTTACGAGTCGCTGGAAAATACTGGCACAGTGAAAGCTCTGTTTGTAGGTGGTGAAAAAATTGAGCAGCTGAACGCTGGCGATGAAGCTGTTCTGGTGCTCGACGAGACGGCTTTCTACGCAGAAAGCGGTGGTCAGGCAGGGGATACAGGCTTCCTGAAGGCGGATGGTGTTGTCTTCCAGGTGAAAGACACGACCAAAGAAGGAAAGAACCACCTGCACAAAGGTGTGCTGGTTGAAGGTTCTGTAGCCCTCGGTGATCAGCTGACCGCAAGCGTGGACGCAGAAAAGCGCGCCTCCACAGCTATTCACCATTCGGCGACGCACCTGTTGCACGCTGCACTGCGCAAGGTTCTGGGTGAACACGTTGCACAGAAAGGCTCTCTTGTAACCTACGACAAGTTGCGTTTTGACTTCTCTCACCTCGAAGCGGTGAAACCCGAAGAAATCAACGAGATTGAAACACTGGTGAATGCGCATATTCGCGCTAACACCCCTGTAGCAACACGCCTGATGAACATCGACGATGCCAAAGCGGCGGGCGCGATGGCTCTATTCGGCGAGAAGTACGACGACGAAGTTCGTGTCCTTTCTATGGGGGTGGATGACTTCTCAATTGAACTCTGTGGCGGTACTCACGCTCAACGCACCGGTGATATAGGCTTGCTGAAGATCAGCTCAGAGAGCGGTATTGCCGCGGGTATTCGCCGTATTGAAGCCGTAGTAGGGCAGGCTGCTCTTGATTTCGTAGCCCGTGAAGAAGCGACGCTGACAACCATCGCTCGCGCTCTGAAAGGCTCGACTGATAATGTGGGTGATAAAGTTGAACAACTCATCAGCCGTAGTCGCCAGTTGGAAAAAGAACTGGACGCACTGAAGAGTAAGCTCGCTTCCAGTGCTGGTTCAGATCTGGCAGGGCAGGCGAAAGACGTCAACGGCGTGAAAGTACTGGCTGCTGAACTTGAAGGCGCAGATGTCCCAGCGCTGCGCAACACCATGGATCAGCTAAAGAACAAGCTAGGTTCTGCTGTGATCATGCTGGCCTCTGCCAATGAAGGAAAAGTGACTCTGCTTGCCGGTGTGACTAAAGATCTGATTGGCAAAGCCAAGGCCGGAGATGCGGTAAAAGAGGTTGCGGCCTATGTTGATGGTCGTGGTGGTGGTAAGCCAGAAATGGCTCAGGCCGGAGGCCAGAAGCCAGAAGGCATTGCCGATGCGCTCAAAGCGTTCGAAGAGTGGGCTTCAGCTAAGCTCTGATCGTCTGCCTTTGCTTTACCGAGAGCCCGCACTTGTGCGGGCTTTCTTGTTTTAGCGTACTAATTTCAGAGTCTGGCCTGAATTGTTGTGTATGTGGCAGAACAGTCTCGTCCAACGTCTACAGATTGCTTTTCTCGTGCTCCCATTTATTGTTTAATTGCGACCCTTTTGATCATTTGCGCAGATATCCCCATATGGCGTTGTACGTACAGAAATATGGCGGCACCTCGGTCGGCACGACGGAGCGTATTGAAGCCGTCGCAGATAAGCTGAAAGCTTTTCACGATGAGGGCCATCAGTTGGTGGTTGCTGTCTCAGCGATGAGCGGTGAAACGAATCGTCTGATCGGTCTGGCCGGTGCGATTACAGATAGCCCCTCTCCTCGTGAGATGGATGTTCTTGTATCGACAGGTGAGCAAGTCACGATTGCTCTTCTGGCTATGGCGCTGGAAAAACGTGGCATCACTGCGCGTTCATTTACTGGCTGGCAGGTCGGCATCAAAACCAACAATGCCTTTATGAAAGCCCGTATTGAAGATATTGAAACCAGTAAGATGCGTGAAGTTCTGGATAACGGCGGTATCTGCATTGTTGCTGGTTTTCAGGGCGTCGATGACGACAACAACATCACGACGTTGGGGCGTGGCGGCTCAGATACCACCGGTGTTGCTCTAGCTGCAGCACTGAAAGCTGATGAATGCCAGATCTACACTGACGTTGACGGTGTCTATACGACAGACCCCCGCGTGGTGTCGACTGCGCGTCGTATGGAAACTGTGACATTTGAAGAAATGCTGGAAATGGCCAGCCTGGGGTCTAAAGTACTGCAGATCCGCTCGGTTGAATTTGCCGGTAAATACAAAGTTCCTTTGCGCGTGCTGTCCTCATTCAAAGATGGCAATGGCACACTGATTACAACCGAGGAGAACAGCTCCGTGGAAAAACCCGTTATCTCTGGTATTGCGTTTAACCGTGATGAAGCAAAAGTAACTGTCCAGGGTGTACCTGACGTACCGGGCGTAGCGTCACGAATCCTTGTTCCTGTCAGTGATGCGAACATTGAAGTCGATATGATCGTACAGAACGTCTCCGAAGACGGCTCGACTGACTTTACCTTTACCGTGCACCGCAACGACTATCAGAAAGCGCTGAAACTGCTGAAAGAGCTGGCTGCAGAGCTTAATGCAGAAGGCGTTAACGGAACTGATGACATCTGTAAGGTGTCTCTAGTCGGGGTAGGTATGAGATCCCATGCCGGTGTGGCCAGCAAAATGTTTAAAACGCTGGCGGATGAAAGCATCAATATCCTTGCGATTACGACCTCTGAAATCAAGATTTCAGTCGTGATTGAGGAAAAGTACCTTGAACTTGCTGTTCGTGCGCTGCATACCGCGTTCGGACTGGATGCAGAGGTTACTGAAGAGCACTAAGCTCTATGGTTATTAGTGGGCGGCCCATGAAGGAATGCCTACTAATAACAAAAAGTCCTCACTCTGCGCAGGACCTGGCTTTAAAACTGGCTGAACTGGTCAATACTGGAAGAGTGGGACACAAAGGTGACGAATGTCACAGCACCCTATACAGAAACTGGAATCTGAGGAGAACCTCTATGCTTATTTTGACCCGCCGTGTTGGTGAAACACTGATGGTTGGTGACGAAGTCACCGTGACCGTTCTGGGTGTTAAAGGAAATCAGGTACGAATTGGTGTTAATGCCCCTAAAGAAGTTGCAGTACACCGTGAGGAAATTTACCAGCGCATCCAGCGCGAGAAGGACGGTGGTGAACCTAGCGGTAACTACTAACGCCTTAATTTTCTTGAATTTTTCCTTTGAAAATTCTCTGAACGTGGTATGATGCGCGCCGTGATGTGGAGAGATGGCCGAGTGGCTGAAGGCGCGCCCCTGCTAAGGGCGTATAGGTTTACCCCTATCGAGGGTTCGAATCCCTCTCTCTCCGCCACGTTCTTTCTGCTTCGGCAGAAGCGTATTTAAGTCGTTGACACCTATCTCAACAACCCTATAATACGCGCCCCACGATGCGCGCTCGTAGCTCAGCTGGATAGAGTACCTGGCTACGAACCAGGCGGTCGGAGGTTCGAATCCTCCCGAGCGCGCCATTCTTTCTTTGAATGCTTATATCGTGATTTTCTGACGCGCGCTCGTAGCTCAGCTGGATAGAGTACCTGGCTACGAACCAGGCGGTCGGAGGTTCGAATCCTCCCGAGCGCGCCATTTCAGAAACCTTCCCCCGAAGTACCAAAATTTCCCTGATTAATCCGCTCTACTCGAAGGCACTATTGCGCTCGGGATGGATGAGGCCGCTCATACGCATCCCTGCGTTCGCGGCATTAGTGCATCCATGCACGTCAACCTTCGTTAGGTTCGAGTAGAGCGAAGCGAAACAACGTCGGAGCCTGCGACGACGGCCCGAAGGGCGCAAGTAATCCTCCCGAGCGCGCCATTTCAGAAACTCTTCTTCGAAATATTTCCAGTTTCCGTTTCTACCATCGCTCTCGAAAGTACATTCACTTATTCGCTATTCATCCATTGGATGAGTTCATCCGCCATGTCGGACGTGAAGCAGCTAATCCCATGTTGTTTTAACAGGGCTGTTGTGACGCCATCCCCTGTCGTTATGTTTCGGGAGTGGCTGCCATCGTATATCTCGCCAACCCCGCAGGATGGTGATCTTGCAGCAAGCAGTGCGCCGCGGCATTGATGGCGCTGCGCAGTGGCGAGCGTTTTTTCTGCGCCTGTGACAAACGCCTGGGTGACATCCTCGTTATGGTACGTCTGCACCTTTGCTATGCCTGCGAGTACGGCATCTCCGCCGCCGTTTTCTGCTTCTGCGGGCGGTCTCGGCGTTGGCAGGCCGCCTAATGTTTCAGGGCACACAGGAACAATACGTCCTTCCGCCATCCATTGGTCGAGCAGGGTTTTCAGGTGCGAGACTTTATCTGCGTTGTTATCGCCGTCATAACGCAGTGGTTCACCCAGAAGACAGGCACTGACCAGTAGCTTCTTCATTGAGCTTTCCGCAGTAAGAAGTGCACGTACCGCCCAAGACGCCGATGAGGTTCCTGAAGGCCGGTTTCGAGGTCTGAGCGATTGACTGCATCCTGACCGATACGTTCGCGGATTTTCTGATGCATGTGATCATGAACGCAACGGATGCCGCGCCAGCGTATCAGTTCAAATCCAAGTTCAATCATCGCTGATTCAATGTCGTCTGGGTTCAGGGGGTGCTGAGGTGCATTGCCTTCTTTCCGTAAGCGAGGATTCGCTGATTCGGGGGCATGCGTCCGGCCATTCATAATCTGGCGCCACTGGTGGCCATGCAGGTTGTAGAACATCAGTGACAGCCAGCCGCCGGCTTTCACTTTACTGGCCAGCACGGGCAGAGCTTCAAAAGGATGCTCCAGCCACTCCAGAACCGCATGGTTAAGCACGATGTCGAATTGTCCGGGAAAGATCGAGTCAACGTCTTGCAGGCGCCCCGAGCGAGCCGTTAAGGGCAGACTCTCAGCGTCGAAGAGATCTTCGGCGAGCCGCAGCATCTCGTCAGAAATATCACACAGATTGATGTCACCACCTTGCCTAGCCAGAGAAAGGCTGAACTGTCCCTGGCCGCCACCAATATCAAGAATCTGCTTGTCTGCAATATCCACCTTGCAGTCGCTGAAGTCCTGCTCCAGCGCCATCAGGCGAAGCTGACCGCGTGGTGTGGCGTAGATGGTGCGGCTGAAACGTTCGGCAAGATCGTCAAAATTCCGATCTTTCTGGCTGTTTGAATTCTGTTCTTTCATAGCTATCGTCCGGAGTGTCAGCAGATAATACCAGTAGCAGAGCAGAATTCTGTAGCTGGGCTACACTTAAGGTGTTTACCGCCTTTTAAATCAGCCGCAGGGAAGTGTTGTACCCGTATGTCTCCAGAGGATATGTCCGTCGAGAAGCTCAGCTGCCCTGTGGGTGAATCCCATTGCGTTCTCTTTGATGAGGTGGCAGCGCTTCGCAAACAGGTGGTCACGGACCCTCTTACCGGACTGTTTAACGTCCGCCATTTCCGTAAAAGTCTGGAGCACGAGCTGGAACGAACCCGTCGCACCGGAATGACGACCGCGCTGGTGATGGTTGATCTGGACCACTTTAAAAGTGTGAATGATACCTGGGGGCATGAGGCGGGAAATCTGGTGCTCCAGACGGTTGCTCAACTGCTGCAGGATCAGACCCGCAAACTTGATATCTGTTGTCGTTATGGCGGCGAGGAGTTTGCGGTGATACTGCCTTCGACAGAGCTGATGCTGGCGCGTCAGGTCGCTGAACGTTGCCTGAATGCTTTGCGCAATACCTTGATCCCCCTTGAATCCACCGATCTGCAGGTCACGGCAAGTATTGGTGTTGCCGTTGCGGATAACAGTTCCCAGACTTCTGATCGCCTGATCGAGGATGCCGATGAATGCATGTATGACGCGAAAAAGGGTGGTCGCAATCAGGTCGTGAGTAAACGCCCGCAACCATCCCAAAGTGCCGTCAGTATTGACGAGCGGGATGCCCTGCGCGGCTTGTTTGGCGACGATTAAGCGTTCACACCTCACGCTTTCGGTATTGGGCAGGCGTCATGCTATGCCATTTCTTAAACGCCCGGATAAAGGCCGCTGCTTCCGTGTAGCCGAGCTTCCCAGCGATCACTTCAATGCTGTCTTCGGTGGTATCCAGCAAACGGCATGCTTTCTCGGAACGAACAGATTCGAGTAGCTGCTGAAAGGTTGTGCCTTCTTCTTTCAATTGCCGTCTGAAACTTCGTTCGCTGGTACTGAACGTATCGGCACATTCGTTGATCGACGGGTAGCCTTCCCGGAACATGCCAAGATATTTTTTAACCCGGTCACTGAGATTATTCGTTTCTGGCTGGCGGCGCTGTTTCAGTAGTTCATCGCATTGTTGCCGATACAGACTGAGCGCTGTGGGGTTAGCGTTCGGTAGTGGTTGATCCAGCAGCGCAGCGTCAAAGACGAAGCGCGCAACGTCGGTTCCGAATTCTACCGGGCAGGCAAAGGTATCGCGGTAAAAGTCGGCTTCGAAAGGCTCTGGGTAGGGCACGGATATCAGCTTCTGCATTTTCTGCTGGCCGAGCATCGTTTGCATCATGCTCAGGAACTGAAAGGTGCCGGCGACATCGCGGTCGATAATAAAGCGGTGCAGCTCTTCGGGAACGTGGTACGGATGAAGCAGCAGTGCAGCCTCATCGCCGTTGACCTCAAAGTCGAGACGGCTGAACAGGTAGCTCAGTTCCTGATACCGGATTCCAAGTTCAATCCCCTCTTTTACCGTACTGCAGCTCATTAACATCATCGCGAAAGCACCGTACGCGGCAATACCGAAAGTGCTCGAAAGCTTCATTGCAGCCAGCGGATCATGACGCAGATCAACATAAAGGTCAGAAAGCACAGCCAGTTCATCGGCCTGTGAGATCACCGCTGAGGCATCAATCTGATCCGGATTGATTCCGTTGCGAGCCAGAGCTGGCGCGGGATCTATGCCGTATTTCTTATGTATCTGTTCAGCGGTAAAGCTGAGTGCAAGTATCGATCGTAAGGTCATGGTGGCCGAAATTGTTAATTCGCAGGAAATTCCTGACATGGTTGAGCGCCGAATGCTCCGGCTAAAGTACACAACATAATAACGCGACGGAGCAGAAAACAATGAAAGAAATGAACAGCACTCTGCCGAAGTATACAGATACAGTGATCATCGGCGCAGGCCTTGGCGGTCTGGCGATGGGCATTGGTATGCAGAAAAAAGGCTTTAACGATTACATCATTATCGAGAAGTCCACCGAAGTGGGTGGCACATGGCGCGATAATTCATACCCGGGTTGCGCCTGTGATGTTCAGTCGCACCTGTATTCATACTCTTTCACAAATAAGTCTGACTGGACCAAGCGCTACGCGCCATGGAACGAGATTCAGCAATATATTCTCGATACTGTATCAGAATATAACGTGCGTCCGAATATCCGTTTCGGGCTGGAAGTGAACAGTGCTGAATTTGACGAAAAATCAGCGATCTGGACGGTAGGCACTGCGGATGGTCAGACGGTTCAGTGTCGTTACTTTGTACTGGCAACAGGGCCTTTGCATGTTCCTCAGATTCCGAATATCCCAGGTCTGGATAAGTTTAAGGGCAAGGTCATGCACTCGGCGCAGTGGGACCACGACTATGACCTGAAAGGTAAAAAGGTAGCGTCGATAGGTACCGGTGGTAGTGCAATTCAGTACGTGCCTGAGATCGCTCCGGATGTAGAGCAGATTGATGTGTATCAGCGTACCGCGGCCTGGGTTATTCCTCGTGACGAGCGCCCATACAGTGGTGTCAGTAAATGGGTATTTAAGAAATTTCCATCACTGCGTCGCCTGTATCGTTCGCGCCTGTACTTTACGAATGAAATGCGTGTCTGGCCGATTTTTAATCCAGCCATTGCTAAGGGCGTCGAGTTTTTCGCAAAACGCTTTATTAAACTGCAGGTTAAAGACCCTGAAGTGCGTGCGAAACTGACGCCGGATTACACCATTGGCTGTAAGCGTATCCTGATTTCAAACAAGTGGTACAAAACGTTCAACCGTAAAAATGTTGATCTGGTTACAGATGGCATCAGCGAAATTCGAGAGAACTCTATCCTTGATAAAAATGGCGTCGAACGCGAGTGCGATACCATTATTCTGGGTACCGGCTTTATCGTTGATCCACGTGGATATATGAATGAATTCAATCTGAAAGGCCTGCCAGGCCACGACATTCTGGAAGATTGGAAAGACGGTGCTGAAGCATATCTGGGCAATACCGTTACAGGTTATCCGAACATGTTTGAGCTGGTCGGACCAAACTCTGGTCTGGGTCACAACTCCATCATCTTTATGATTGAAGCGCAGGTTCACTACATTCTTGAATGTATGAAAGAAGCGAAGAATCGCGGCGTTGACTACCTGAACGTGAAAAAAACCGCGCAGGATCAGTTCAACGAAGAGATTCAGGAACGTATTAAAGGGTCAGTCTGGACGTCTGGCTGCTCCAGCTGGTATCAGCAGTCCGACGGTAAAAACTTTGTACTATGGCCGTATTCAACACTGGAGTTCTGGAAGCGTAACAAGAGCGTCGCAACGGCTCACTATGATTGGGTAAAATTAGATGCGGCTACGAAAGGCAATAAGGTGACTGCGGCGAAAGCGAAAAAAGCAGAAGCGGTTGCCTGATAAAAGTTAGTCATACGGTAGGCGGGTCTTACAGACCGATCGAAGCCTGCTCTTTGCGGCGCTGAATCAGCGCCGCTTTTTTATTTCTTCGAGAATTTCCTCACTCGGAATTCCAGGCGTTCGCCGACCTTCTTCGATATCTTTAATTAACTCAACAAGCGTCAAATTGGCAGGTGCTTGCAGCCCCAGTGCCTGAGCGGCTCTGACAACGGCGCCATTAATGTAGTCAATTTCGGTTGCTCGTTGGTTATTAAGGTCTTCCCACATTGATGATCGCGCCTGAGGGTCAATGGCGAGCATTGAGGAAGCGAGCTTCTTAAACCATGAGTCAGGTGCACGCAGAAGCAGAGGAATCCAACCGGCAGGCAGTTTGGTTAATTTCGGCAGCTTCAGCTGTTCTTGTTTGGTAACTTCTATTAACTCGCTCATCGCCAGGCTGAGAATGGTCCGGTAACCTCGGGTTTCAAGTTCCTGCTTCAGAGGCAGGTTGCTTAGCGCGTTAATCGCATTATTGAGATTCAGCTGCAATTTTGCCCACTGTAAGGCTTCGAAAGCGGAGGTCGTGTGTAGTCGGAATCCCATCTCTTTAAAGGCATGGTCGAGTTGCTCAGCGATGGCACTATCAATCAGCGATTCACAGTAGACATCGCCTTCGGTACCCCGGTGATAGCGGCAATTATCCAGAGGCGCAACATTGAAACCGACGATGCCGCGGATGACCGGGCTCTTTAGCTGCCGCAGCATGTCGTCGCTGCCTATACCGTTCTGCAGGCTTACAATGGGCGTCGTCTCCGCCGCAAATGCCTGTAGTTGTTGAGCTGCTTCGTGGACCGCCAGACATTTTACCGTGAGCAGAATAAGATCTGCGGAGGCCAGAGCATCTGTCGAATCCGTGACTGTCAGGTTTGAATACTGGCAATATCTTTCCTGATAATCGCTCAGAGCCATGTGTCCAGCACAGTTGAATGCATTGATCAGTCGCTCACGACCAATCAGAGTAACTTCGTGGTGATTACTTAATACTGCGCCAAGGTAACAACCGATTGCGCCTGCGCCCAGAACTGCAATTTTCATTAAGCCCCCCGTTTTGCGCGGGCCAGCCAACGGTCCAGCGAATTGGCAAAGGTTTGCTTATCTTTGTCTGAAAACGCCGCAGGGCCGCCGCTCTGAACACCCGAAGAGCGTAGAGTTTCCATAAAGTCGCGCATCTGTAGCTTCTGACGTATCGTCTGAGGGTTGTAGGTCTCGCCTCTGTTATTGATGACGTCGACCTTATTATCCATGACCTCGGCCGCCAGCGGGATGTCCTGGGTAATCAGCAGGTCACCCGCGACGGCTTCTTGAGCGATGTAGTTATCTGCCACATCAAAGCCTGGCTCCACTTGATGTGACGTGATGCAAGGGTGCGGTGTCACCGGAACCCGGTGGTTGGCGACAAAGCGAGTTGTCATTTCAGTGCGGATGGCCGCCTTGCAGATAATCTCGCGTATGGCCTTTGGCGTGGCGTCAGCATCGACCCAGATTGTTGGCATAGTTGATCAGCCTGTTAGTTATTTGCCTGTCATTATGGCTTAAACCGGTATTTTTTTTCACCGGAGATTGTTTGCTTTCCACCTGTTGCCGGTGCTCGTCTCGGGCGACTATAAATAAAACACAACAACAGATGACATAAACCTGTTCTGACAGGAGGACACTATGACAGCAACTGCAGATCATCCGGCCATCAAGCCGCGGCATATGTCGATGCCATTCGAGCAATTGGATACGCCTTATTTCTTCGACGATAACGCATTACTTTCTGCATTTTTCGCCGCATTGTCGTCCACCTTCCCGGCGGGCGAAGGTGAATTTATCGCATCTGTTCGACAGTACCGCGACAAAATTAAAAGCCCGAAGCTGAAAGAAGAGATTCGTGGCTTTATCGGTCAGGAAGGTCATCATAGCCGTCAGCATGAGCGTGCCAACGAGACGCTTCGTGATCTTGGCTTCGATGCGGTTGCTTTGGATCAGGATCTGGCGAACTACATTCAGAAGCACGTCGTGAACCGTTCAGATAAGTTCCGCCTCGCCATGACTGTGTGCATGGAGCACTTGACTGCGATTCTGGCAGAGCACCTGCTGACTTACCCAGAGACGCTGGAGAATCTGGCACCATCGGTTCAGGACCTGCTCTACTGGCACGCGGTTGAAGAGATTGAGCACAAGTCTGTCGCCTTTGACACTTTCATGAGCATTGAAGGTGATCAGAAATACCTGCGCTGGTGTCAGGTCTACGCGACCTTGTTCTTCTTTCATCGCATTGGCTGGTACACCATTAAGCTGTTGTGGTGGCAGCGCAAGATGCCGTCCTGGAAAGAGTTCAAAGGTTTCTGGCGCTTTATGACTGGTAAGAAGGGGATGTTCACGGGTGTCACCAAGAACTATCTGGACTGGTTCAAGAAAGGCTTCCACCCTTGGGATCACGACAACATGGATCTGATCGAGCGTTGGAAGACGGAGTTCTACCGCGAAGATCAGGACATGAAACTGCAGAAAGAAAAAGACAAGCTGAAAGCGGCCAGTTAATTGACCAATCTTGAAGCTTAGTCACATAAAGGCCGCCGACGAGCGGCCTTTTTTATGGTCAGCTACACCCTGACCTCTATATTTGGACACAAACCACCTTGTCATTCGTAAATGACCTACCTATCGTAACAGGCACAAGAATAAACACCTCTGGAGAACCCCTATGCAAGGTCTGATGATGGATCGCCCACTGCTGGTATCAACGTTGTTGCAGCACGCGGAAGCGACCTACCCGAACACTGAAATTGTTAGTCGTCGCTGTGAAGGTGATATCCACCGTTACACCATGAAAGACGCCGCCAGCCGCGCTCGTAAGGTAGCTAATCTGCTGACCCGCCTTGATATTCAGGACAGCGACCGCGTGGCTACACTGGCGTGGAACAATTATCGCCATTTTGAACTGTACTACGGCATTTCAGGCTTTGGAGCGGTACTGCATACCATTAACCCGCGTCTGTTTGCCGAGCAGCTGGTCTACATCATTAATCATGCTGAAGATCGCTACATTTTTGTCGACCTGACCTTCGTACCGCTACTGGAGGCGATTCTGCCGCACATAGGCAATGTTGAAGGCTTCATCATCCTGTGTGATGAAGACAAAATGCCAGAAACGAAACTGCCGAATGCACAGTGTTACGAAACGCTGCTGGCTGCAGAGTCTGATGAATTTGAATGGCCAGAGTTTCCTGAAACGAAGGGCGCGAGCATGTGCTACACCTCGGGCACAACAGGCAACCCGAAAGGCGTTCTCTATTCACACCGCTCTACTTGTCTGCATGCGTTTGCCTCTGTTGGTGAAGAAGTCATGGGGCTGTCATCCAGCTCATGCTTCCTGCCTGTGGTTCCTATGTTCCATGTGAACGCCTGGGGTACGCCGTACTCGGCATGTATTACCGGCGCGAAGCAGGTATTCCCGGGGCCAGGTATGGACGGCGCATCTCTGTGGGAGCTGATCGAAGCGGAAGAGCCAGACCTGCTACTGGGTGTTCCAACGGTATGGTTGATGCTGCTGAATCATATGGACAGCATCGGTAAGAAACTGGAATCAGTGAAGAACGTCATCGTTGGTGGTGCTGCAGCACCTCTGCAGATGATCAAAGACTTTGATCAGAAGCACGATGCCTTCCTGATTCATGCCTGGGGTATGACCGAAACCAGCCCGATCGGGACGATCAATGCGATGAATCCGATCATGGCGAAGCTGCCCAAAGAAGAGCAGTACCAGCTTCAGCGTAAGCAGGGCCGACCGATTTTTGGCATCGAAATCAAGATTATTGATGACGAAGGTAATCGCCTGCCGCACGACGGTGAGACCTACGGTCGCCTGATGATTCGTGGCCCTTGGGTGGTGAATGGTTATTACAACAACGACGACAAATCCAGCTTTGAAGACGGCTGGTTTGACACCGGCGATGTGGCAACCATCGATCCGGATAGCTACATGAATATTGTTGACCGCTCTAAAGACGTCATTAAATCAGGTGGTGAGTGGATCAGCTCGATTGACCTTGAAAATACAGCGGTAGGCCACCCGGGTCTGGCAGAGTGCTGTGTGATTGGTGCTCGCCATCCGAAATGGGATGAACGCCCGATTCTGCTGGCGATCAAAAATGAAGGCGCTGACGTTGATGAAGCAAGCGTGCTTGAGTATCTCGAAGGTAAAATCGCCAAATGGTGGATGCCAGATGCCGTGATTTTCGTTGAGTCTCTGCCGCACACTGCCACAGGTAAATTGTTGAAAATAGACCTGCGCAAAGACTATGAAAACTATCTGATCGAAAACGCCAACTGAGCATCAGTCAGTCGCTTTTGATTAATAAGTTATAAAGAAAGCCCGGCTTGCCTACGCAATCCGGGCTTTTTTGTATATGAGGGATCAATCAGGCCGGGTAAGGAAGATCTTCCGGGCGGTTAACGTCAGAGTGAATCATAGAATCACCGATCATCACATTAACGTAGGGGGCGTCCGGAATCAGCCGAGCCTCTGTCCTGTGACCGTGGAGCTGCATCAGTTCGAAGGCGTGTTCTTTTCTGAAGCCAGTTGGATATCCGGGCTGACCATATTCATCAACAGGGCGGGCGCAATCGTGGTCTTCGAGATGGGACGCTAAAACCTGGTAGGTTTCGGCGGTAATCCACGGCATATCAGCACGCGCAATGATCCAGCCATCCCAGTCTTGGTTAGCGTGCACGCCAAAGGCAATGCTGTCACCGATGCCGCGTGAGGCATCCGGGCAGACGCCTGCTTCAGCCCCATCGTCGATACAGTCGTGGAGTATCGATTGATCGCCTTCATGCAAGACGACGTAACATGGCAGGCCAGACTGAAGGGCGTTCTCGATGCTGGCCTTCAGCATACAAGTCTGGCCCGGCCAGGGGGCGCATCGTTTGTCGCTGCCAAAGCGGGTGCTGCGACCCGCGGCGAGAAGGATAATGCCTGTTTTCATCGTTAATCCTCCCTGTCAGAGGTGTTCGATTCTTATCCGACGCTATCACAGGCTATTGACCGACAGCTCAGTAAAAATGTTACTGCCTGCCGGTTACACAAGAAGCTCTTGTGTCGGTCAGTCTGATGACTCAACGTCATCCCACCAGGGATAGACATTGGGCATATCAGTGCTGACACGACCCTGAAAGTCGGACGGGCGTTTTTCTAAGAAGCTCGCTACACCTTCTTTGCCGTCTTTCAGGCTGGTGTAGAACATTCCGAGCGACTCAATCTTATGTGCTTCTGCCGGATGAGTCATCGCACTGTTGCGGTACATCATCTGGCGTATCATGGCCACCGATACCGCAGAACGCTGAGCTATGCTGGCTGCAAGCCGTCGGGCTTCCGGTAGCAGTTCGTCAGCGGGAACGACTTTGCTGACAAACCCCGCATCTTTGGCTTCATCTGCCTTAAAGATGTCTGCCGTCATCGTCCATTCCAGTGCTTTCGATATGCCGACAATGCGCGGTAAGAACCAGCTGGAGCAAGCCTCCGGCACGATGCCCACCTTACTGAATACGAAGCCGATACGAGTATGCTCACAGGCAAGACGAATATCCATGGCACAGGTCATGGTTGCGCCAATTCCTACTGCGGCACCATTCATCGCTGCAATAACAGGCTTAGTGCAGCGGAAAATGGCCAGAGCAACGCGGCCGCCGGTATCACGTACGCCCTCGACGATCTCTTTGTCGCTGAAGCGTTCGTTCAGATCGCTTAAGGTTGGCTGCTGAGATTCGTCCAGCCCGAAGACGTTCCCTTCTTTTGACAGATCCATACCGGCACAGAAGGCCTTACCTGCACCGGTCACAATGATGGCGCGAACATCGTCATCTGCACTGGCACGATCAAAGGCATGAATCAGCTCATTACACATTTCAACGGTAAACGCGTTCATCTGGTCAGGGCGGTTCAGTGTCAGTGTCAGAACGTGCTCACTGACGTTCCAGGCGAGAGTAGAGTAGGTGTGACTCATCAGAAGTCTCCAGTGAAAGAAGAAACAGCGTTCTGGTATTCGGCTTTCAGGCGCGCGACCAGTTCGGCGGTTGTCGGTACGTCAGCGATGCTGCCAACCCCATGACCCGCTGACCAAAGGTCTTTCCAGGGCTTAGCGCTGGTGGCCTGAGCCATTTTTTCAGTATCCAGTTCTGCACCAAAATCGACATGATCGGGTTTTTGGTGCGTGGCAAGGTCAATATCGTGGGTGTCCAGTGACGGCTTCAGGAAGGACGCATTCACGCCGGAGATCTTTGGTGTATAAACAATGTCGCCTGCACTGCTGGTGGTCAGCATTTCTTTGTATTCAGGCTGCACATGACATTCCTGAGTGCCTATAAAACGCGTACCCATATACGCCATGTCGGCGCCCATCATCCTGGCTGTGGCAACGTCCCGTCCGGTACTCAGGCTGCCCGCCAACAGAATAGTTTTATCAAAGAACTGCTTCAGCTCATTAATCAGCGCAAACGGGTTCCAGTCACCGGCGTGGCCACCGGCACCGCCACAGACAGCTATTAAACCGTCCACGCCAACGGAGGCAGCCTTGCGCGCGAAGCGGGTATTAACGACATCGTGAAAGACGACACCACCGTAACTGTGTACGGCATCCACAACATCTTGAACAGCCCCAAGGGAGGTGATTACCAGGGGCACCTTATGCTTAACTATGACGTCCAGATCTTGCTGCAGGCGGGCGTTGCTCTTGTGTACCACCAGATTGACCCCGAATGGTGCCGCTGGCTCGCCTGACGATTCGGTGAAGGCATCAAGGTCGGCACGAATTTCCGTCAGCCACTGATCCAGGCCTTCGCTTGAGCGCTGGTTTAACGCCGGAAACGTACCAATCACACCGGCTTTACAGCACTCAGTGACCAACGCAGGGCCAGAGGCCAGAAACATAGGGGCAACCACCACAGGCAATTTCAGGCCGGGTCGCAAAGAATCGGGCAATGACATGAACAGTCTCCGGAAAATAAAAAACGGGGAATGATATTCTCATTCCCCGTGATTGGATTAAACAGTCGATTGTGCCAAATCAGGCCCTGACACGCCCTATCAGCAGAGGTGCAGAGAGCAGGGCCAACAACCAAAGCATGGCACCGCCGCCAGAACCACCTCCGCCAGAGGACGCTGCAGGCGCAGAGTCAACGTTCGAAATCACCCGGATCGTCATCTCTGCCGCGTCACTGAGTTGCGGAATGCCGTTATCAGTCACAGTTGCCGAAATTGTGTAATCCCCTGCAACCAAACCATCAGAGCTGAAGGTGATACTGTTACCGAACTCATAGGAGGCTGACAGGTTAATATCGTTGGATGACCACTCGATAAAATGAGCATCCCAGTCGTCCTCATCAGAAATAATCGCCTCGATAGTAACGTCGCCCATTCCCTCAACGATGGTCGCTTCCTCTCTACCTGCCTGAGTTAGAATTAAAGCTACGCTAGGAGCATTCAGATTCACATCCAGTGTGCCGTCGCCATCACTGTCGCGATAAACAACCCCGTTCATGATGAGTCCCGGAAGTTGTCGGTCTGAGCCGAAATCCCACACCTCATTATCCCAGTTTTCGTAGAGTGTACCTTTGTCGGTGCAGGTGTCATCGTTGGGGGCGGTCGGACACTGAAGCTCATTCAAAAGCGCGCCAAAATAGGAGGCGTTAGTGCCTTCGCTTGTTGTTTGGCTACTGGTGTCAGTCGCCCAGTACAGGTATGAATTGTCATTACTACTGCTGTAGCTTAGCAGACCTCCACCGCTCTTAACGTACCCCGTCGACAGGCTGTTAGAGAGGTAGCTTCTATAGGCACCACCTAATATGCCGCCTTGTTGACCGCCTTCCAGGATGTCTGCACTGGAGAAAACGTTACTCACGCTACTGTCACTGGTTCTGCCTGCAAGGCCACCCCCATTCCTACCGCCGTTGACCACCCCGGAGACAAAAACGCTATCAATCTCAGCATAGGTCACACTACCCGCGAGTATACCTACATGATAGCTACCGGTGATCGAAGTCATTGGGCCGGTAATAGCTACCCGAGTAACTTCGACCAGTTGTTTTGAGGTGCCTACGATGTGACCAAATAATCCAGAATAGCCGAATCTATCTACGTAAAGGTTACTTATCCGATGGCCGTTACCATTAAAATTCGTACTGAACGCAGCCGATGTAGACAAACCTATCGGCTCCCAGCCCTCACCATCATTCCAGTAGGTATCAAGTTCGTTCATCTGACCATCGCCGTTCGTATCGAAATCCAGATCAGCAATCAACTCGTATCCGTGGCAGCGCTGCTGCGCGATGCCTTCCCAAAGTATGATCGGGCAGCCCGAGTTATCCCAGAGACCTTCGTCGATCATTATTTGCCCTGAACCATCAAGCGCGAACCGGATTGCATTAAGTTCTTCTAGCGAAGCAATATCTATCAGGCCGTCAGAGTCGGCGTCGGCATCAACGATGCCATCGTTGTTATCGTCAGTATCAATAGCGTCGCTGATGCCGTCATTATCATGATCATTTGGATAATCATCGAAGGTTAAGCCGCTGCTAGTCTGGCAGGTTGTGTCGCAGCTGTCGGCCCACTTATCGACCAGGCCATCCAGATCAGCATCCAGCCCGCCTGCTGAATTATCAGGAAATGCATCGAAAAATAGACCACTCTCCACTACACAGGTAGAGCTACACCCTCGCGAATAATTGTCGGGATAGCCATCTTTATCGGTATCCAGTGACGCCGCAAAAGTGTCTGGGTAAGCATCCTCCTCGTCTAGTGCACCATCGCCATCACTGTCGCGGTAGACCACACCGTTCATGATTAGTCCGGGAAGTTGTCGGTTTGAGCCGAAATCCCAAACCTCACTATCCCAGTTTTCGTAGAGTGTACCTTTGTCGGTGCAGGTACTGTTATCCGAGGAGGTTGGGCACTGAAGCTCACTCAAAAGCGCACCAAAGTATGAGGCGTTAGTACTTGCGCTTGTTGTCTGACCGCTTGTATCGGTCGCCCAGTAACTGCTTGACGCGTCATGTGGTTCAAGGAAGATACCTACTATACCTCCCTTGCTGTTTGAATTTGGTCCAGTTATTTCTCCGGTGGCAAGCACTTGTGTGATCCGCGCGCCTGAATAGGCATAGCCTACTACTCCGCCGACGCGTTCAGAGCCTTCTATCACTGTAGCACTGTGTATGTTTTGCAGTGATGCTCCACTCACCATTCCAGCTACTCCCCCTGCATTGCTCCACATACCTGAGGCTAAAATATCCCCAGCGGTATACACACTGTAAACCGAAGAGTTCGAGAGTTTCCCTGCTAGAATTCCAATTGTTGATCGGCCTGTGATTCTAGTCAGAGGTCCGTTTAGAACTAAATTACTTAGTACAGAGTTTGTTGCATAGCCGAACAAACCCTTGCCATAGGAATCAGAAACGCTATAAATATTCCGTATTTGGTGACCCTTGCCGTCAAAGATCGAACTGAACGGATTGCGTTCAGAAAAGCCGATCGGCTCCCAGCCTTCGCCATTATTCCAGTAGGTATCCAGTTCATTCATCTGGCCATCGCCGTTGGTATCGAAGTCCAGATCAGAAACCAGTTCGTATCCGCGGCAGAGCTGCTGTGCGATACTTTCCCGAAGTATTACTGGGCAGCCAGAGGTATCCGGGAGGCTCCCCTCAATCATTACTTGCCCTGAGCCATCAAGTGCGAATCGGATCGCATTTAGTTCTTCTAATGAGGCGACATCTATAAGGCCGTTAGAATCTATATCGGCATCAATGATACCGTCGTTGTTATCATCAGTATCGATAGTGTCGTGGATGCCGTCGTTGTCCCTGTCGCCAGCGTAGTCATCGAAGGTCAAGCCACTATTGGCCTGGCAGTTCACATCGCAGTCGTCGGCCCACTCGTCGACCAGGCCATCCAGGTCGCCATCTAGGTGTGCCGCGGCTGAGGAAGGAAAGGCGTCGAAAGTCAATTCCGATTGTTCGGTACATATAGCATCGCAGCCAGTAGTCCAGCGATCCGGGGCGCGATCACCATCAATGTCTATCGAAGCTGCAAAGTTATCTGGAAAGGCATCATTCTTGTCGAGGACTCCATCGCCGTCGCTGTCACGGTATATACGATTACCCATGATTAGTGCGGGGAGCTGTTGCTCCGTTCCGAAGTCCCATACTTCGCTATTCCAGTTTTCGTACAAGGAGCCCTTGTCGGTGCAGGTGTTATTGTTGGCAGTAGTCGGGCACTGAAGCTCACTCAATAGCGCACCAAAGTAGGAGGCGTTGGTGCCTGCGCTTGTTGTCTGACCGCTTGTGTTGATGGCCCAGTACAAGGACTCGTTGTTACTCCGATCGCTATGGTTCAACAAGCCGCTATCGCTGTCAGCGTACCCCGTCGACAGACTGTTAGAGAGAGTGCTGCGTGAGAGGTAACCTATCAGGCCTCCTTGATTATTCCCCGTCAGGGCAGCAGCGCTGGAGAATATGTTAGTAATTGCACTATTTGAGGCCTGAGCTGCTAGCCCGCCAGAGTGAGCTGGGGAGTCGACTACGCCAGTGACGAAAATGCTATCAATCTCAGCATGGCTAACGCGGGCTACTAGTATGCCGGCATCATTTATACCGGTAGAAAATGTCATTCGGTCGGTAATCGATGTCAGCGGGCCGATAATAGCTACTTGGGTAATGGTGGCAGGACGGTCGGGCGTGCCTGTTATGTAACTAAACAATCCAATACTGCCGCTTTTATCTATATAGAGGTTTCGTATCTGATGGCCGTTACCATGAAAGTCCGCACTGAACGGACTGTAAAAAGAACCGATCGGTTTCCAGCCCTCGCCATCATTCCAGTAAGTATCCAGCTCATTCATCTGGCCATCGCCGTTGGTATCGAAGTCCAGATCAGAAACCAGTTCGTATCCATGGCATCGCTGCTGAGCGATGCCTTGCCAGAGTATTATCGGGCAGCCAGAGGTATCCGGGAGGCCCCCCTCGATCATTGCTTGTCCTGAGCCGTCCAGTGCGAAACGGATCGCGTTCAGCTCTTGCAACGAAGCAATATCGATCAAGCCATCAGAGTCGGCGTCGGCGTCAATGATGCCGTCGTTATTGTCGTCGGTGTCTACCGCGTCGGTGATGCCATCGTTATCATGATCATCCGGATAATCATCATAGGATAAACCGCTATCGATCTGGCAGGTTGTGTCACAGCCGTCTGCCCACTCATCGACCAGACCATCCAGGTCGGCATCCAGCCAGCCTGCTGAGTTCTCAGGATAAGCATCGGGAGATAGCCCGCTTTCCAGTGCACAGGTGGAGTCGCACCCTTGCGAATAACTGTCGGGATAGCCATCTTTATCGGTATCCAGTGACGCTGCAAAAGTCTCTGGATAAGCATCGTCTTCGTCCAGGGCTCCATCGCCATCGATGTCACGGTAAACACGCCCCCCCATGATCAGCCCGGGTAGCTGCTGGCCCGTTCCAAAATCCCATACATCACTGCTCCAGCCTTCGTACAAAGTGCCAGTGCCGGTACAGGTATCGTTGCCTGACGACGTTGGGCACTGAAGTTCACTCAAAAGTGCACCAAAGTAGGAAGCGTTAGTGCCGTGGCTTGTTTCCTGGCCGCTTGTATCTGTCGCCCAGTGCAGGTGCGCATTGTCATTGTTACTACCGAAGCTTATCAGGCCGTCACCTTTGTCAACGAATCCTGTCGATAAACTAGTGGTAAGAATGCTGCGATTTAGGATACCGATCATGCCGCCTCGCCGACCGCCAGTCAGTATCGTAGCGCTAGAGAAAACGTTACTAACACTACTGTCTAAGACTTGACCTGCAAGGCCTCCAGCATACCTCCTCGCGCTGACTGTACCGGTGACGAAAACGCGATCAAGCCTAGTGTTTTCCACTCTGCCTGCGAGTACGCCGGTATCATAACGACCGGAAACGGATGTGAACGGACCGGTAATAGCTACACGGGTAATTTGGACCCGTTGATTTGAAGTACCTTTGATGTAACCAAATAATCCGGCATTGTCGGTTCCATTTGTGTAAAGGTTACGTATCTGGTGGCCGTTACCATTAAAAGCTGCTGTGAATGCATTTGATGAAGAAGAGCCTACCGGCTCCCAGCCCTCGCCATCATTCCAGTAGGTATCCAGCTCATTCATCTGGCCATCGCCGTTGGTGTCGAAATCCAGATCCGTCGTTAGCTCAAAGCCATTACAGCCACCTTCCGGGCAGCCTGTGCTGTCTCCATACAGAGCTGCGCCATCAAGGTGATTACGGATTTCATTCAGGTCGGCAAGGTCGTTAATTTCGATCAGGCCGTCGTCATCAAGGTCGTAATCGACCCGGTCAGCAGCGGCGAAAGCGTTGAAGGACAGGATAGTGCTACAGAGCAGGGCGGCTCTGCTGATGGCGCGGATGTACATTATTGGTGGCTCTCCCATGTCAGGGAGGCACGTCAGAGGTCTTACAGCGTGAGTCCGCTGTATTCCTCGAGTGCATACATCCCTGTATGAATTCAATGTGGCGGGAGGTTACCATACTGGCCTCTTCATCTGAATCAGGTTCCGTGGAATTTGCGTGGGGTTGCGTGGGGTAACGTGGGGAAAATTGACGCCGCGCGCCTGGAGATTTAACCTATGAGTGTCTTATATGGTTTCTTCAGAGTGCTGATGTCGCGACGTTTCCGTTTTTCCGGTGTATTGCTTATGCTGCTGGCCATTCTGGCTCAGCCGGTGTTGGCTGCCGGATCGTTGTGCAGCCTGGGTCATGGTGATTCATCTGACACGGTTACTTCAGACGAGGTTACCTCGAACACGGTTACTTCAGTCATGGCACACGATCATTCGATGCATCAGCATCATGGGAATGACATAAGTAAAGCTTCTGAACCGAGCAGCCATAACTGCTGTGATGGCGGCACGTGTGACATGCCTGAGTTTTCTGTGCATATTATGGGGCTGACAGGCTTCAATGTGTCTGTCCCGGTCATCAGTGCCGGAAACTCAATTTCTTCGATGATCGCTCAAGATCATCCTTCTGTTGCGGACTCGCTCTACCGCCCACCCATTCTGGCCTGACCCAGGATAAGTGCGCCCGGAAAACGGGTTCGCGCGCCTCGTTTTTAATTAATTTTTAAGTTTTTCTCTTCAAAGGCGAAAGCCAGAGACTCTTTATGATGTCGTTGAAATTATCCAGTGCGCGGTGGGTAGGTCTTGCCGTGCTGACTCTGTCAGGTCATGTATTTTCGTCAGAGCTGACTCTGAATCAGGCTGTAGAGCGGGCGCTTGAACGGGACCTGTGGCACAACAGCAGTGCTCAGCGCGAGCAGGCTCTGATCGACCGGGCTGAATCAAGTGGCTCATTGCCAGATCCGTCAGTCACACTGACTGCGGGAAACTTCCCGGTGGATACCTTTGATATCCAACAGGAGCCGATGACGCAGTTAAGTGTCGCGGTGACGCAGATGTTTCCCCGCGGGGACAGCCGTGCTCTGAGTGCGCAGAAGAACCGTGAGCTATCTTCGCAGCAGCCCTTATTACGACAGGATCGTTCCCTCAAAGTCGAGCAGGCAGTCACTCGTCTTTGGTTGCAAGGTTATGAGGCTCAGGAAAGCATCAAGCTGATGGAGCAGGAGCGTGATCTGCTTCGTCAGTTGGTCGATGCCGCCCGGGCAGCTTATGCATCGGGACTAAATAACACCCGCCAGCAGGATGTGGTTGAGGCTAACGTCGAGCTGATTCGCCTTGAAGATCGTCTTGCCGAACTCAGGCAAGCATTAGCGGTTACCCGTCAGCAGCTGGGCGAGTGGCTAAGCAATGATTCCGGGGAGGTTTTTGAGTCAGGGCAATTTGTCGGGTTACCCAAAGGGCCGTCACCAGATCAGCTCCCCACCGCAGAAACCGTCATCCAACATCCGCAGATACGGGCGTTTGAGCGTCGCATTCAATCCAGTGAAACCGGAGAGGCCTTGGCGCGTCAGTCTTATCGCCCGGCCTGGGGGCTGACAGCAAAATACGGGTACCGCGATGATGATCTGATGGGCAATAACCGTGCGGATCTGATGTCGGTCGGAGTGACATTTGATCTGCCGTTATTTACTGGCAACCGTCAGGATCGGGAAGTCAGTGCTGCAGTAGCCGATACGGAAGCGCTGCGCACGGAGAAGACCCTACTGTTACGCCGCATGCGAAGTGCATTGTCGGCGGCGTTGACTGAATACGCTTACTTGTATGAACGCAAAACCTTCTATCAGCAGCAGTTATTGCCGCAGGTTCAGGAGCAGGCATCCGCTGCGTTGTCTGCGTATCACTCTGATCGTGGTGATTTTCCGTCTGTTGTTAAGGCGCGTACTTCCGTACTGAATACACGTCTCGCCCGACTAAAAATAGAAACCAATCTGCATCGCACATTAGCCGATATTCGTTATTTATCCGCGGCAGCCATGTCATCAACTTCAATATCTCCATCAGCAGAGGAAATTAAAAATGAAAAGTAATTCAGTGATATTTGCTGCGGGGATTGCCGTCGGTCTTTTTGCTTTTTGGAGTGCTGGTCAGTTTTCTGGGGTTCAATCTGACAGCAGTGGCGATGCTCAAAAAAATAACGAGCCGCTTTACTGGGTTGCTCCGATGGACCCGGACTATCGTCGCGATGGGCCGGGCAAGTCGCCCATGGGAATGGATCTGGTGCCTGTCTATGAGGAGAACTCTCAGGAAGACGCTGCCGGCACCGTTCGTGTTGCCCCTGCACTCGAGCATAGTTTTGGGGTGCGCACCGCCGAAGTCAGGCGCGGGATTCTCAATCCTGTCGTTCGTTCGGCGGGCTATGTTGAATATAACGATGATTATGTCGTGCATATTCATCCTCGCACCGAAGGCTGGATTGAGAAACTGCATGTCCGCTCAGAAGGTGATCCGGTCGAAAAAGGCGCGCCACTGTACGATATTTATTCACCCACCTTGGTCAATGCACAGGAAGAGTATTTACTTGCCTTACGTCGTGGTAATGAGCAACTCGCTTCGGCATCACGCTTAAGATTACAGGCATTGCAGGTGCCTGAAGACAGTATTCGCGAAATTGAAAAAAAACGCCGTGTCAGTCAGACACTGACAATGCGGGCACCGCAGTCGGGCGTTGTTGATCAGTTAAATGTACGACAGGGGATGTACGTCGCTCCGGGTACAGAAGTACTGACACTGGCGCAGGCATCACAGGTCTGGATAACGAGCGATGTATTTACTGACGATCTGAGTTTTATCAAAGGTGGCGAAACTGCTGAGATACGCAGTGAGGCGTCACCGGGAAAGTCGTGGACTGGCGTAGTTGACTATCTCTATCCGGCCCTGAATACGAAAACACGTACGGCACAGGTACGTATTCGCCTGACCAGCCCGGCGGAATCCTTGATGCCGGGGATGTACACCCGTGTGGTCATAACTCCCGAGGGGAAAGAAGCCCTGCTGATCCCCCGTGATGCGCTTATCCGCATCGATAACAGCACGCGAGTGGTTTTAAAAACGGGCAGCGGTAAATACCGCTCAGTACCGGTAGAAAGCGGTCGCTCAGATGCTGATTCAGTAGAAATATACCGGGGTCTGGAAGCGGGTGATGAGGTTGTTATTTCCGCACAATTTATGATTGATTCTGAGTCTGCGAAAAAAGCCGATTTAAGCCGTTTTGAACACGACATGAATATGGCAGAGCGGGATTCTGAAGCACCCAAGGCAATGGCAGATGGTGTGGTTAACCGTCTAGATAAAACAGCCAGGGTTGCCAATATCAGTCGTGGGCCGATTGAGAAGTGGAACCGTCCGGCCGCCACTATGGATTTCCGTTTATCTGACGAGCTTGATTTGTCCGACCTGAATGAAGGTGACCGTATTCACTTTGTATTTAAAGTCGATCAGGGTGAATTCACTGTGATAAGCGTCCATCCACCGATGACTGGTGATATGGGCAATGCGACGGGCACGAATGAGTCGGCGGGTATGGATATGTCGGCGGATATGGATATGTCAGCGGATATGAGTGAGGGTCACGATCATGATTGAAGCGATCATTCGTTGGTCGGTGAATAATCGTCTGATGGTGTTGCTGGTCACCATCATGCTGGCGGGAGCGGGCCTTTGGTCAGTAAAAAATACCCCCGTTGATGCCATTCCGGATTTATCCGATGTTCAGGTCATTATTAAAACCAGTTATCCCGGCCAGTCTCCTGAAGTCGTTGAAAATCAGGTCACCTATCCATTGAGTACTGCCATGATGTCGGTGCCGGGGGCAACGACCGTGCGTGGTTATTCTTTCTTCGGCGACTCTTACGTCTACGTTATTTTTGATGACGATACCGATATGTACTGGGCGCGCTCGCGGGTGCTGGAATACCTGTCACAGATAGCGCCTCAGTTACCTGAGCAGGCAACGCCACAGCTTGGCCCGGACGCCACCGGTGTCGGTTGGGTCTATATCTATGCTCTGACAGACCCGACAGGCAATCTCGACCTCAGCGAGTTGCGCACGCTGCAGGACTGGTTTCTGAAATATGAGTTGCAGTCGGTTGAAGGCGTTTCAGAAGTAGCGAGCCTTGGCGGTATGGTGCGTCAGTATCAGATCGTCGTTGACCCTGAAGCCTTACGTGCATTTGATCTCCCTCTGGCGCATATCCACAATGCGGTAAAACGAGCGAATCAGGAAAGCGGTGCCTCAGTGATCGAAATGGCCGAGGCCGAGTACATGATTCGCGCCACGGGATATCTTGAAAGTCGCGAAGATATTGAGCAGATTCCTCTGGGTCTGTCAGAGTTTGGTACACCACTGCTCCTTAAAGACGTTGCGCGTGTTGAGGTGGGCCCGCAGATGCGTCGTGGTATTGCCGAACTCAATGGTAAGGGTGAAGTCGTCGGCGGGATTGTGGTGATGCGCTACGGTGAAAACGCTGCGAATACTATTAATTCAGTGAAAGCACGGCTCGAAGAATTAACGCCAGGTTTACCTGATGGCGTTGAAATCATTCCTGTGTATGATCGCTCCGCGTTAATTGATCGTGCCGTCGATAATCTTTGGGAAAAACTGGCCGAAGAATTCATCGTGGTGATTCTGGTGTGTCTGCTATTCCTGTTTCATATCCGTTCGGGTTTTGTCGCACTGATCAGCTTGCCAGTCGGTATTCTGACAGCGTTTCTGGTGATGAAATTACAGGGGCTTAACGCAAATATCATGTCGCTCGGCGGTATCGCCATTGCTATCGGCGCCATGATCGATGGTGCGATCGTTATGATTGAAAATATGCATAAGCATATGGAGCGCACCAAAGTCACAAATGATAATCGCTGGCAGATTGTTATCCGCTCAGCGTCTGAGGTCGGCCCAGCGCTGTTTTTCAGCCTGTTAATTATTACCGTCAGCTTTATTCCGGTCTTTACCCTTGAAGCTCAGGAAGGACGGATGTTTGCGCCCTTAGCCTTCACCAAAACGTACGCGATGGCGGCCAGTGCGGCGCTTGCGATTACATTGGTGCCGGTATTAATGGGCTATTTCGTACGAGGAAATATCCGCAGTGAATCCAGTAATCCGGTAAACCGAGTTCTCGTTGGTTTGTATCAGCCGCTGTTAAAAGGAGTTTTGCGTTATCCGGTGGCGGTTATTGTTGCGGCACTGATTCTTGTGTTGTTGACGGTATGGCCAGCACAGAAGCTGGGCAGTGAGTTTATGCCGGAGCTTGATGAAGGTGACCTCATGTATATGCCGACGACGTATGCCGGATTGTCGGTGGGTAAAGCACGGGAGCTGTTACAGCAGACGGATAAGCTGATTGCCACCGTTCCAGAGGTAAAGAGCGTTTTCGGTAAAGTCGGTCGTGCTGATACCGCCACTGACCCAGCGCCACTGACCATGATTGAAACCTTCATCCAGCTGCACCCGAAAAGCGAATGGCGCGACGGCATGACGACCGACAAGCTCAAGGCAGAGCTGGATGCGCTGGTGAAGTTTCCTGGCCTGACCAATGCCTGGGTGATGCCCATCAAAACCCGGATCGATATGCTATCCACGGGCATTAAAACGCCTCTGGGGATTAAGATCTCCGGCCCTGATCTTGACCAGATTGAGTCGCTTGGCAGAGCGCTCGAAGAATTACTCGGCGACCTGAAAGGCACACGCTCGGTTTATTCAGAACGGGTCTCCGCAGGTCGGTATATTACGATTGAGCCGGATCGTTGGGCCGCAGCCCGTTACGGTCTGAATATGGCAGATGTGCATGACATTATCGCGTCTTCTGTCGGCGGCCAGACGTTGGCGACGACTGTCGAAGGGCTGGAGCGTTATCCGGTGAATGTGCGTTATCCGCAATCCTACCGGGATTCCCCAGAAGCGTTGGAGGCATTACCGGTTGTCACTGAATCCGGTGTACATATCCGTCTCGGAGACATTGCTGAGGTTCGGGTTGAAAGCGGCCCTCCTGCAATCAAAAGCGAAAATGGTCGCCCCAGTGGCTGGACATACATTGACGTCGATGATGTCGACTTTGCAACCTACATAGAGCAGGCCAGAGATCGCCTTAATTCGCAGCTGGAGTTACCGCCGGGGTACTCGCTCACCTGGGCCGGGCAATATGAGTACATGCAGCGGGCGAAAGAGAAGCTGACGTATATCGTGCCGTTGACGCTGGCTCTGATTGTTCTGCTGTTGGCAATGAATTTCCGTCGTTTTTCAGACGTCGCCATTATTATCGCCAGTCTGCCATTAGCATTAGTCGGCTCGGTATGGTTGATGTATATCCTTGGATACCACATCTCGGTGGCCGCAGGTGTCGGTTTCATTGCATTGGCCGGTGTTGCGACTGAGCTGTCGGTGATCATGTTGGTGTTTCTGAATCAGTGTCTGGAGCAGAAAAGACAGCTGGCTGAACAGGAGGGCAGAAAGCTGTCGCTTGAAGACCTCCGCCAGGCAGTCATGGAGGGGGGAGCGCTCAGGGTTCGCCCGAAAGCGATGACTGCAGCGGCCATTATTGTCGGCTTGCTGCCCGTGCTGGTGGGAACAGGCACCGGTTCTGAGATCATGAGTCGTATTGCCGCGCCTATGGTGGGCGGAATGATCAGCGCATTGGTACTGACCCTATTGGTGGTGCCAGCGGTCTATTACCTGGTACATAAACGCCACCTGTATTGAAACACCGCAGACCGATGAGTCATGGCTGACAACAACCTTGTGAATGTGGTCAGTTATGACTCTGTGCGTAAGATCACATAACAACTAAAAACAGACATATCGTTGTGGAATGCCTCATAAAATTAACCAAATCTCACAGGATATAAGGAATATTTTACATACACTGAACTCCTGAATATTTAGGAGCAGCCGATGCGCAAAGTGCAGGCACTCGTTGCAGTGTTACCTTTCGGTACTTCATTACTTGGTGCTTTATTTGTCAGTGCGCTGTTCTTTAGCACTCTACTCCTCAGCACCACGGCAATAGCCTCGACAACGGTGCTGTATGAACATAGGCTGCCACCGGGGTTTGGACAGATCGCGCCTGATGTGTCTTATTTTTTCGATCCGTCGGGCGATTTCTTGATTGACGATGTTCTTACGCGTTCGTTCGAAAAGGTGCGGGAGTATCCACCGCAATTCGGTTATACCGATGCAGCCGTCTGGCTAACGTTCAAGTACAGAAATCCGGGGGATATCGTCTGGCTGAGTGTTAATTATCCAATGCTCGATGATGTACAGATTTTTATCCTTGACGAACATCAGAATCTGCTTAGCGCTTATCCGTTAGGAGACAGGCTGAATTTTATTGAGCGCGTACTGCTTCGCCCTGAATTTACCGTACCTCTACCAGCATCTGAGTCCCCCATATCTGTATACCTGAGAGTACAGTCAGGATCATCTCTGGAAGTCCCAATGACTATTTCAGAAGATGTCGTGCTACGGCAGACTATGGAAAGTAGCGCCTGGATTCAGGGTCTTTTCTTTGGCGCTATGGTGATGCTGGGGTTGTATCACATACTTATTTTTCTATCGTCGGGTGACCGTAGTTATCTTTATTTTGGTGGACTGTCGCTGACCATGGCTCTTATTCAGGCCACATTGTGGGGGCGTAGTTATCAGTTTCTCTGGCCAGAATCGCCAGGTTGGAATGACATCGCGGTCAGTGTACTGATCAATGCGTCAAATTTCTTTGGTGTGCTTTATATCGCCAAAGTCGTGAAGATCTGTGAAAGCCATCGCTGGATCAATATCGCAGCAATGACGCTGGCGACAACCTCCGCGGTAATGGTTGGTTTAAGCCTATACCTCCCTTACGCAGATGTTATTTATCCAACTCTTTTGTTGTCTATGATGACTTTTATTACCGGTGCAACCATAGTCATTGTCAGAATGCGGCGAGGGTACCCGCCAGCGTTCGCAGTCTTTGTTGCCGGGCTCATGTACACCTTGGGTAGCGCTTCGTACATTCTCGGCAAATTAGGGGTCTTTAATAATAGTTTATTGCTCGATAACGCTCTGGCTCTGGGGCAATTACTGCAGGTGCTGCTCTTCGCCTTTGCCTTGTCTGTAAGAATGGCGATGGATAAAGAACTCAGAGAACGTGCTCAACGTGATACGGCTCATGCCCAGGCGCTGTTACTTGAAACAGAGCGTGAGCAGAACATGCGCCTCGACCAAGAGGTAAAAGCCCGTACCCAGGAACTACGCGAAGCGAACGCGCGACTTGAGAAAATAAGCACAACCGACTCTCTGACCGGCCTGTATAACCGACGTCATTTTGATGAAGTTCTGGAGCGGGAATATGAACGCGGCGCGAGAGAAGGTAAGTCGTTGTCTCTTATCATGCTCGACCTCGACTACTTTAAAAACCTGAATGATTCGCAAGGACATACATTTGGTGATGAAGCATTACGTCAGACTGCTTTGCGTATTCAGGACGTGCTGAACCGCCCAGCCGATATGGCATTCCGCTACGGGGGAGAGGAATTCGTCATTCTTCTGCCAGATACTGAGGCCTCTGCAGCTCATATACTGGCACGACAGATATGGACTGCAATGAGATCCGAACCTGTTGTGATGAAACAACAAACCGTACGGCTAACCATCAGTATCGGAATTGCTGCGACCATGCCGAATAAAGAAAACTCTTACTACACCCTGTTGAAACGAGCTGACGAAAGACTGTACCAAGCTAAGAATGAAGGACGGGACCGCATCTGTATTTGATACGGCCCACGCCTTGGTTTGGATTATTGTTTTTCGACAGCAGGTGCTTGCCACTCAGCATTCAGAATATCCTGGTCTGGATCATAAAAACGCAGAGTTAACTGAAAATACTCATCAGGAGCCGGTAACCAGTTACTCAGCGGTGCTCCCTGTGGTGGCTGTGAAGAAATATACAGAGTGATATCACCATTTTCATCGGTTGCTAAAGGCGTATTACTGCTCAGTGCATAGCGCTCGATTCCGACCGCGGCAGCGTGCGCATTATTCTTCAGAAACCCATCATCACCATAAACCGTGATTGACCAGAAGGCGCCCACATCTGGCATATCGTCTGCCTTCAAGGTGAATGTATAGTCGTTACTGCCATGCATTTTTTGTAGCTGACTGTCTCTTTCAGCGTTTTGGTAGACGGCGTATTTATTCTGATTGGCTCCGAAACCTACCTGAGCAACCACGGCTCGAATAAAGTAGCGTTTACCGTAATCACCCAGTGGGATCAGCTTAGGGTTTGGCCCCCAGCCGCCGATACCGAGCAGTTTCTTCGCGCCGTCGATACTGCCTTGCCCCAGGCGGACTCCCTCATCGAGCGCCCATTTTTTATGGCGGGGTAAGTCACTGACGCCACCTTTTGCATAGCGCCCGGTGTTTATCTGGCCGAGTAACCATTCCATGCCTTTCTGGTCTGCCGGCGGTGGATTTTCTTTCATAACGTCAGACAAGCGCGTGAAGAACTCTTCACCATCCATTTTCAGAACAACATCAATCGGCGGTTCTTTTTCATGGTCCTCCAGACAATTCACCGCCTGGTTGTGTTGTCTGTTTCGGGAGGGACGGTATGTTTTTAGGCGGTACTGTCGCTGTATCCGATTAACGGCGTCCAGGTCGTTGTCTGCCAGCAGTTCTGTACGACCAATGATCCACACAAGATTGGTCGGAGCAGGGATATGAGTCACTTCATTCGGAATCCGGCCACGCCACTCCGGGCCGGTAATCAGATATTGGCCAGCGAGTGTGTTGCCTCCGGATGTATCAATTCCGGCAAAGTTATTCGACCATGCATCCAAAAGGGCCATCAGTACGTATCTGTCTGAAACCTCCGGAAGGGTAAGAATGACAGGACTCTCAGACAGGTCGAGCATGGCTGAAGAATAAAGCGTGTCGACATTTGGTCGAACCACGGCTTTAAAGTCGGTGTCAGGCAAGTCGAAGACGTGCTTGAAGGTGTTAATGTCTGCACCGAACGTACAAGAGCGCTCAGGGCCTGTCATACCTTTGCGGGTTTCATCCATCAGAACGATGGGGAAACCATAGATATAACCTTCCATAGCAATAGCAGTGGTGGTCGTTGCTTTGGCGTATTGACTGGTAAGAACTAATACAAATAGCAAAGCAGACCTGAGTGCGTTGGTCAGCTTAACGCACCGCTTGTCGGAATATAATGTGTTCATGGGACACCTGTGATTATTGTTAGTTGGTGAATGAGTTGTGGTTTTTAGCCTAGCGCTCAACCACAGAAGGCCCGTATAACGAATTGAGACAAATTGGATTCCGACGCGGGATAGTGCGGCGTATTTTGTAACGCTTTGTAGAAAACGTAGTGGATAAAGCCAATGCGGATGTTGTTGGCTTCATAAGAGACAAAAGGGGATTTCAATATGGAAACCGAAGTGAGCTTTCAATCCGTTAAGGGCATGCCTATGGTTGCCCTTCGCTCTGAGAAACCTGTCTTTGCTGTCGAACCGACCGTTGCTGCAGATACCGTTTTGTCGCACCTGAGAGCGCTTGAAGATTTCCTGGTAAGTGTAAACAGAGAAAGTGAGTATTTTTCCGTTCAGCGTATGGTAGAAGGCTTAATGGAATCGTTTGCTGGGCAGTGTAGGGTCTCGGCCGAACCCGTTGGCCGCAATCTCGATCTTATCTCAGACTGGCTGGGTGAGGATGCTCTGGGATTACGACTTGGTCCGTTTTCGAGTCGTCAGCACCCGCGTCTGGAGTTCTTTTTTAAGCAGAGTCATCTGACCCTGTTTGATTACTGCTGTATGCTAAAGCGCCACCTGACCATTACAACGGACGTGTTCAGTGTGGGTGTTGAGCGCAGCGCTGGCGAATTAACGCTTACCTTTCATCCTCATCCGGATGTTTATGTCAGTCGTCATCAGATAGAGGGCGTCGTATCATCCGTGTGCGATGCAGTACTGGACTGCTATGGACTGACACCTTCATCCATACGTTTCACAACGCCTGATGCCATCGCTCCAGAGGACTATCAGTGTGTACTCGGCTGTTGCCCAGAGTTTGATCAGTCATTCACCCAGGTCACCTTTACCTGTGCGAATGAAATCTGCGATTTTGAAGCTTCTCCCTCTTTGAGTGCGCAGGCGTTTCGTGATATTCAGGCCCTTGAAGTTGCTCACCGTCAGCAGGTAAATGAAGAGAGCTGGACACAACGTTGCCGGTTGCTCCTGGAGCTTTTATTGAGTTACGGAGAACCGACCAAAATACTGTTGGCTGAACTTCTTGCCGTTACGCCAAGAACATTACAGCGCAGATTAGCCGATGAGGGGACCAGTTGTCGTGAATTACTCGCCGATGTGCGTCTCACTAAAGCGAAAGAGTATCTCTTGGCCAATGAATTGAGTCTCGACGATATTGCATTTTTATTAGGGTTTAAAGATACGGCTGTTTTTTATCGAGCCTTTAAACAGTGGACACGGATGACGCCCGGAGAATTCAGAGCGATGCGTTCAGAGCACTATCGCTAGAAATAAAAACTATCGCTAGAAATAAAAAAGGGAGTGGATGACAATGGCTCATCTACTCCCTGATTTTTTATCTTTCTACGTTTCTACCTTTCAGGTTTCAGGCTTTATCCAACGCCTGAGACACATCAGCAATAATATCGTCGATGTGTTCAATACCCACCGAGATACGGATCAGATCCTTGCTGACGCCGGCAGACGCCAGTTCTTCGTCATTCAGCTGGCGGTGTGTGGTTGACGCCGGGTGACAGGCCAGAGATTTTGCATCCCCGATGTTCACCAGGCGCAGAATCATCTTCAGTGAATCGATAAAGCGGGTGCATGGTTCGATGCCGCCTTTAATACCAAAGCTAAGAATACCGGAGGCTTTACCGCCGGTAATTTTCTGACATTCAGTGTGATATTTGCTGTCAGGCAGCGCCGCGTAGTTTACCCAGTCTACTTTCGGATGGTTCTGTAAAAACGTAGCCAGTTTTTCTGCGTTTTCACAGTGACGTTCCATACGCAGGCCCAGGGTTTCTAGGCCTTGCATGATCTGGAAAGCGTTCGTCGGCGACAGCGCCGCCCCTGTATTACGCAGAGGCACGACGCGGCAGCGTCCGATGTAGGCCGCTGGGCCGAGTGCTTCGGTATACACCACGCCGTGATACGACGGGTCTGGTTCGTTCAGCACTTTGAAGCGTTCTTTATTGGCGGCCCAGTCGAACTTGCCGGAATCCACAATCGCACCACCGACGGTCGTTCCGTGGCCACCAATGTACTTCGTTAATGAATGCACTACGATGTCGGCACCGAGTTCAAACGGACGACACAGGAAAGGCGTCGCCACGGTGTTATCGACAATCAAAGGTACGCCATGACGGTGAGCGATTTCTGCGAGTTTCTCAATATCCACCACGTTACCCGCCGGGTTTCCGATGGATTCGCAGAACACCGCACGGGTGCGCTCATCAATCGCGGCCTCAAAACCATCAAAATCGTTATACGACACCATGCGCGCTTCAATGCCCTGACGCGGCAGTGTATGAGCGAACAGATTGAACGTACCGCCGTACAGCTGGCTGGTGCTGACGATATTGTCGCCGGCTTCACAGATGCATTGCAGGGCATAGGTAATGGCAGCCATTCCTGAGGCAACACACAACGCACCGATGCCGCCTTCCATGGCTGCGATGCGTTTTTCCAGCACATCGTTGGTCGGGTTCATGATGCGGGTGTAGATATTGCCCGGCACTTTCAGGTCAAACAGGTCGGCACCGTGTTGGGTGTTATCGAAGGTATAAGACGTCGTCTGGTAAATCGGCACGGCTGCCGACTTGGTGGTTGGCTCTGATTCGTAGCCTTCGTGCAGTGCAAGAGATTCGAGTTTCATAAGCGTGCTCCTTTCGGTTATGAGCGCTGTTGGGAGTAACGTTTTAGTTGTATGTGGTGGTCGATGGTAGCAGGTTGCTGGCTGGGGTTCAGGTGCTTGAGTGTGGGTATTTGAAAGGACGGATGATTGAATACGTTGGGGAGTTAATAGTATGTTATAGTATAACATTGATACGAAAACCCCATCAGAGAGACGCTATGCATCCGACTACTGCCGCTAAACTGCCCGTGACCGTCTTGTCAGGATTTCTGGGGGCCGGAAAAACCACCGTGCTCAGCCATATTCTCAATAACCGCGAAGGGAGCCGGGTGGCGGTTATCGTCAATGACATGAGTGAAATCAACATTGATTCGGCCATTGTGCGTAACGAAGTTACGCTTAACCGCAGCGAGGAAAAGCTGGTCGAGATGAGTAACGGCTGCATCTGCTGCACTCTGCGTGAAGATCTGTTAATTGAAGTCAGCAAGCTGGCGAAAGAAGGTAACTTCGATTATCTGGTGATTGAATCGACCGGTATTTCTGAGCCTCTGCCGGTGGCTGAAACATTCACGTTTGCCGATGAAGATGGCATTTCTCTCTCGGATGTTGCGACCCTGGATACCATGGTGACTGTGGTTGATGCAGTGAACTTTTTACGCGACTACGACGAAGCAAAAGCACTGAGTGAAACCGGTGAATCGCTGGGTGAAGAAGACGAACGCAGTGTCAGTGACCTGCTCGTTGATCAGGTTGAATTTGCCGATGTGATTCTGATCAGCAAAACTGATCTGGCAGCCCCTGAGGATATTCAGCGCCTGACGGCGATTATTAAAACGCTGAACACCGAGGCGCGCATTCTGCCGATCAGTGAAGGGCGCGTTGATCTGGGTGAAGTGCTGGGCACCGGGCTGTTTGACTTCGACCGGGCACAACAGGCGCCGGGCTGGCTGAAAGAAATGCGTGGCGAGCATATTCCGGAAACCGAAGAGTACGGCATTGGCAGTTTTACCTACACCGCCCGACGTCCGTTTCACCCAGAGAAGTTCTACGATTTTCTGCACAATACTAAAGATTACGGTAAATTAATTCGCTCAAAAGGGTATTTCTGGCTGGCTACCCGTCCTGAGTTTGCCGGACAATGGAGTCAGGCCGGAGGCATCGCGCGTTATGGTTTTGCAGGCATGTTCTGGAAGGCGGTTCCTGAAGAGCGCTGGCCGACGGGCCCAGATTACTTAGAGGCGATTAAAGCGCAATGGGTTGAGCCGTTTGGCGATATGCGTCAGGAGCTGGTATTTATTGGCCAGAACCTGAATCAGCAAGCCTTTACCGACGCGTTAGATCGCTGCTTGTTGAGCGATGAAGAGCTACTTGCCGGTAAGTCATTCTGGTTGACTTTGCCGGACCCATTTCCATCGTGGGAACGAAGCGACGATAATGATCAAAGCGCAGAGACATTGACCGAGCCCGAGACGGAGAACGTATGAGACTGAAACGAACTTTAAACTACGCGACCCGACTATCTGTATTGCTCGCAGTATGTACGGGAGCTGGTGTGGCTGTTGCTGAGCTTCATGATCACCACGATGAGCATGATCACAGCTCTCATGATGACAATGGTCATCAGCCCGATACCGACCACAATCACGCTCATGACCACCATGGCGGTGAGCATCACGGCGCACACATTCACGGTGTCGGACACCTGAATATAGCGATTGAAAACGAGGTTGTGACTATTTATCTGCAAACTCCGGCAGCCGATATTATTGGTTTCGAACACGTCGCTGAAACCGAAGAGGAGCGTGAGATAGCTGAATCGGCGCGCAGTAAACTGAACGATGCGGCGGCAATGTTTCGCTTCAGTGGTGCTGACTGTCAGGTGCGTCCGGGGTCTGGGGTTGAAGTTCCGGCTTCTGACGGCGAAGCATCGGATGTCATCGCCGAGTACACCTTTGAGTGTGCCGACGGAAACTTGCCAGAATCCATGGCGGTCGAATTGTCGACAGAGTTTCCTGACCTGAAGGTACTGAAAGCGGTCTGGCTGACCGAGAGCAGCCAGGGAACCAAAGAGCTGACGGCGCAAGATCACGTCATCACATTCAGATAACAGCCCGGCCTATTCGTAGTAAGGTTCGATATGGTGGAGCCTCATACGGTAGGCCGATTTTGCCGTTGTGTTTTCAATAATGCCGGTATCCAGCGTACCGTATAACCAGAACGGATCGTATAACGCATCGACCTGAATCCCATCCGGGTGAGACACATAAATGATCTGGTTAGGCGGTGGTGGTGGCAAGTGCAGGCAAGCACCAAAGTAAGGAACCAGAAAGAATTCAGTGATGGTCTGATCGTCATCGAAGTCCAGAGGGACGATGAAGCCAGGCAGCTTAATGTGCTTCCCCTGCATTTCACTCACTGTATTGGTAGAAACTAAAGCCCGTTGAAATGCAGAGTCGGCGAGATCTGAGCTGTCTCCATATACGTCACTGTCTGGCGTGTTGTTTAGTTTGCCGCCTATGACGTCTTCTTCTGACCCGTCTTCGATATTCATCAAGGCTTCAGGTGGATTTTTCAGGGCTATCAGGTCCATTTCAGGAATAAGATCGGTCCAGTCAACGGAGGTAAAAGAACCTTTCGGAAGTACGGGAAGAGGCTCGGGTGTCCGCACGGCTTGCGCCTGATTCATTCCGGCTTGCGTAGCTTCTGTCTGCTCAGTTGCCGCATTAGCGCTGCTATTTGTCGTACTACCTGTATTACCGGGCGCGGAGCTCTCCGCGCAAGCGGTGAGCAAAATGCTGAAGATGCTCAGCGCGAGCAGTCTGAATATTGGGTTCATCGTTAAAGCCTGAATAAAATTTACCGTGACTGTAAAGCAGCAGAACTGACATTGAGCTTAAATATACTTGTGTTATGTTATAGCAATGTTGCTGCTCGCATCCACCTCTGAGTTGCTGTCTACAGGATCGTTCCATGTCGGTTATTCTGCAAGATCTGATATTTTCTCACCGTGAACATGACACCTTACTGAATATTCCGCGATGGGAAGTTGCTTCCGGTGAAAAGGTCTTCCTGGAGGGGGAGTCGGGTTCCGGAAAATCAACCCTACTCAATCTGATTGCGGGGATACTGCCGCCGACGTCGGGCCAAATTGCTTTATTAGGTGAGCGCTTAGAGCGATTAAATCAGCGTCAGCGCGATCGCTTCAGAGCTGGCAATATTGGTTACATCTTTCAGCAGTTCAACCTCATTCCGTATCTCAATGCGATCGACAACATTCTTTTAGCACAAGAGTTCAGCAATAAGGTTACGGGTAACGGATTCGCCCGAGCACAGGAGCTACTTGAGCAACTTCAGTTGCCCGAGTCTGTCTGGCGGTTACCCGGTCAGAGTCTGAGTATTGGTCAGCAACAACGTGTCGCAATTGCTCGCGCACTGTTTAATTCACCACGTCTGATTCTGGCGGATGAGCCTACTTCTGCACTGGATCAGAAGAACCGCAAGGCATTCATGGAGATCCTGATGGATCTTTGTGATGCGTATCAAAGCACCCTTATTTTTGTCAGCCATGACCCTACACTCGCCAGCGATTTTGACCGTATCGATGTTTTAGGCGATATAAATAAGGCGGGGGCGTAATCATGTTTCTGAAAATTGCCTACAAGAGCCTGGTCGACCGAAAGGTTTCAGTATTCATGACACTCATGGCTTTAATTGTCAGTATCAGTGTCTTACTCAGCGTCGAGCATATCCGTGTTCAGACTAAAGAAAGCTTTGCCAGCACAGTATCGGGCACTGATCTGATCATTGGTGCGCGGACCGGCAGTTTGAATCTTCTTCTTTATTCGGTATTTCGGGTGGGAGCGCCCACCAATAATATTTCCTGGTCGACGTATAAAAATATCTCTGGTTCTGACGAAGTGAAGTGGGCGATTCCACTTTCGTTAGGCGATTCACACAGAGGTTACCGGGTACTTGGGACTAATCAGGATTATTTTCGCTACTTTAGTTACGGCGCAAAGCATCCTCTGGTTTTTGCACAGGGTCGCGAGTTTTCGGATGCGTTTGAGGTTGTTCTTGGCTCTGCGGTAGCTCGTTCTCTGGGGTATTCGCAAGGGGCGGAAATACTGCTTTCTCACGGAATTTCTTCGGCTGACTTTAACCTGCATAAAGGCTCTCCCTTTACTGTGGTTGGTATTCTTGAACCCACGGGAACTCCCGTTGATCAGACCGTGCACGTCAGCCTGCAGGGGCTGAAAGCCATTCATAACAGCGCTCAGTACGGTGGTGATCCAGAGAGTATTACGGCTTTTATGGTTGCCCTTAAGTCGCGAATCGGAGTTTTTTCCCTCCAGCGAACGGTCAATAATTATAAGGCGGAACCTGTCATGGCGATCTTGCCGGGGGTTGCGCTCAGTGAGCTATGGCAGATGATGGGAATACTCGAACAGACGCTGCGCTTTATTGGTGTGTTGGTTCTTATGTCTGCACTACTTGGGTTGAGTGTCATGTTACTCAGTTCGGTGCGCGAACGTCGCCACGAGATTCAATTGTTAAGGATGGCAGGCGCTTCTCCTCTCTATCTTTTTTTACTGAGTGAGCTAGAGGTGTTGCTCATTACGCTGGTCGGGCTTGGAGCATCCTTAATCATAGTCTGGCTGGCTTTTGCGGCGGGGCAGGGATATCTGGCAGGCGCTTTTGGTATTAATATCAGTGCGGATATTTTTACACTGAATACGTTGACCCTATCGGCGATCGTTACAGGCAGTGCCCTGCTGACCGGGGCGCTGCCTGCAATAGCTATGTACCTCAGGGCACGTCGTCCGTGACCCTTAATTCTCATTGAATCAGAACGTCCAGCGGATGCCTAAGCGCACATCGCGACCCGGTAACGGCGCGGCGCGCTTCAGGTACGATACATGATTCACGGCGTATTCATCGGTCAGGTTGTGGGCATCCAGACTGATATTCAGTTCAGAATCAGCCAGCACAAACTGATAGCCTACAGAGGCGTTTAACAGCATAAAGCCGTCAGAAGTATCTTCGTTCTCAGCCGTGTTGCTCTGCTCTGCAACGGCGCGTGCTTCTGCACGGGCTTGCCATTGACTGAATTCCCAATCGAGGCCAACCAGTAAACTGGCGGGAGGCGTACGCGGCAGGTCATCGCCGTTCGCTAGTGTGGCACGCACCATATCCGCGCCCAGATCGAGCGTAAACGTGTCTGTCAGGGCGTGCGACCAGCTGGCTTCTGCGCCGGTAAAGCGCGCGTCTTCCTGTTCATGACGATACACATCGTTGCTGTGATACGGATCGGTGTTGTCTTGCAGAGCGTTGTAAATGTAGTCATTAAAGCGGTAGTGATAAGCCGCGATACGGATTTCATTCTGCTCTGAATGCCAGATCCAGTTCAAGTCGAGGGTGTGCGCGGTTTCGACATCGAGATCGGGATTATCCAGCTGAAATGCAAAAGTCGCGTGATGGTCGCCGTTCCAGAATAATTCCGGTGCTTCTGGAGCGCGCTGCGCGCGTGCGAGGCTCAGGCCTATGCGCTGATAATCATCAAGTAGCCAGGTCGTGGCCGCGGATAACGTGACGGGCATGAAGGTGTAGTCATCGTAATATTCACTACTCTGACGCCATACCGGATCAATCGACTCAGGGTCCGAGGAAATAACAACCTGATCGATGCGCGCGCCTAATTCCAGCGAACCATAGCTTGTGTCTCTGTGCTCAACCAGAAATACACCCGTCTGCTTCGTTTCTGTGAGCGGCATCGGTGTATCGTGGGCATAAAGATCGCCATTGCGTTCGGCATTTTCCAGGTTAAAGCCGATGGCACCGTCCCAGTTTCCGGTAAATGAAGGGATGCCGTCACAGCCGCCGTGATCGTGGCACAGCTTTAAATCCTGTTGGCTGTACTGAATCCCGGCATGGCCGTGCCAGCCAGCGATTTCTGCGTGTTTTATACGAGTCACGAACTCCCAGGTTTCTTTATCGAACAGGCCGATATCGACAAAAGGCACGCTTTCGTCGTCGTTTCTGTGGCCTGTTTCGGCGTGCTCATAATCATTAAATGTCAGTTCGCCGCGCCATTCTTCAATAAACCCTGTCACCGGCGTCCAGGCGGCTTTCAGGTCGTAACGGATCTGTTCAGGCGCGACACGGAAGCTTTCACCATCAACATTCGGCACGCCGTAGTCGTATTCCAGCGTACTGACAGAGCCGCCAATAAACCCGGTCTGGCCATCGGCCCAGCTGAGACCGACTGCTCCGCCGCTACCCGAAGTGTCGCTGTTGTCTATCTCGCCGGAATTATTGCCGTCAGGGATATTCCCATTGCTGCCGCTCTGGTAATTTCCGGCATCGCGGCTGAAACCATCAAGGTGCAGATTCCAGTTGCCTCGGCCTGCATCAAGTAGGGCTTCGATGTGCTCGCCACTGTCGACGGTTGAGGCTTTCGCCGACACCTGGCCGTGTACACCAGGAACGATCATTTCGTGAATACGGCTGTCGATGACGTTAACCACACCACCAATCGCACCGCCACCGTAAAGCAGCGTCGATGGCCCATATACGATTTCAATCTGTTCACCTGCGCTCGGCTCAGCCATGGGGCTGTGGTCTGAACTCATGGCCGATAAATCCGAAGTATCGGTGCCGTTTTGCAGGATTTTTACGCGACTGCCGCTCATGCCGCGGATCACCGGACGTCCGACTCCAGCGCCAAAAGAGGCGTTGGCAACGCCCGGCAGAGACTCCAGCAGGGTGCCTAAATTGTCACCAGCATTTTTATGAATATCGTCGGTATCTAACACAGAAACAGGCTGTGCCGTATCATAGACGGAGCGGTCACCGCCGCCCGTAACCACGATCGTATCCAACGTTTTTTCGTTGGCAGGGGCTGCGTAGGAGATGGCTGAAAGCAGACTCAGAGTCACAACAGAAAGACGAAAATTCATACCGGAACCTATAAAAATCAGACGCGCATAATATCAAAAAACAAAGAAAGCCCGGGCACCTGAGTGCCGGGCTTCCATGCGAGGGAGTGGGCTCAGTGATCAGTGGTCGTGGTCTGATTCACCGTCTTCCTTATCATGGTCGTGATCGTCCTGAGCATGAGCGAGTACCGCACTTGCAAGTGTACTCAGGTCAGAGCTGCCCTCTGCTCTGGAGTGGAGGTGGTAGCTTTCTCCGTCATGGCCATCAATGAAGAACAATGTGTTGCTAGCAAGGTTCACCGCGATGAAGGCCTCAGAATCAGCGAGTAAAAGATCCGATGCGGACCAGCTGATTGACGTGTCGAGATCGAATTTACTGCTGCCTTCAATCGTCAGCTCTTCGCCTTCCGCGTGATAGAAAAGGGCAAGAAAACGACCGCTGGTACCGAGCACGCCAAGTGCTTCTGATTCGTTACTGCTTGGTGCTGCAACGGTAATAATGCCATCCGCCACTAATTCTGAAGAGATATCTGCGGTGTCGACATGGTCACTGTGTGCTTTGGATAGCACCAGCTTATTGGCCTCAGTGCTCCAGCCAGCAATAACGTCGTAGGTCGAGAAGGTCGCCGTTAAGTTGGTCAGGTCAGCGACGGTTGTGCTGGTATCCGTTGTGATCGTGAAGCTGGTATCGGTCTCGCCTTCGGCAGCGATAACTGAAAGCAACGAATCATTACTGCATAAAATCTGAGTCAGATGCTCTGTCTGAGCGGTTGCTGTGATATCGCCATTACAGGTAGCGCTGACAGGGGCGGCCAGGGATTCACCATTAGCTTCCTTAACTTCGATGGTTATGCTGCCGTCGATATCGGTGAACGTAAGGTAGTGGCCACCGGCCAGTGCCAGTGTTGGGTAATCAACGGATGTCCAGGTGGTTACGACAGCCCCATCTTCTGTATTCAGGACAGTGCTTGTGCTGCCGTCATAGGCAGAGAAGTATTCGTGTGTGGCGACTAATGTGGTGATTCCTGACGTCAGAGTGGTTGCGGCCGATGAAACGTCGTGTGTATGACCGTCCTCATCCGCCAGGTGTTCGAGACCTGAATCGATAATAGAAACAGCACCACCGTCTAACAGAGCAGCAGTCAGACCGCTCTTAGCCAGCACCAGAGTGGAGCCGGATGTAGAAGTTGCAATTACGTCGGTCGAATACGCATCATCAGACTCTACGGTCTGGTCGTACATATTCAGGCCTGAGTCGTCAGACACAGAGTAAATCAGGCGCCCGCCTGCATGCTCTTCTTCTGAGTGGTCATCGTCGTCGTGATCATTATCTGAGCTACTTCCTGAGCCACCGCCACAGGCGGCCAGAGTACCTGCCAGCGCCAGAACCAACAGCGACTTGCTCAGTTCACTTTCAAAAAACGAAGCCATGGTCATAAATCCTTCATCGGTAAGTGTCATGGTCACAGACGTATACTGCACCACCAGTAAATTATGTGGTTACAATATAACATATCAACAAGTGAGTGTGGCAAGTTAAATGTTGAGATACTGTTGGTATTGAGGAGGGCGAGGTTCGGTCATTGAGCCCCTTCCTGTTACAGAAGAGGCTGGTGGTGTCTGAGTAAGCGCTATTGTTGTGGGTAAGTATTACTTACATTGCTCACATCACCGTTTCTGAGTACCTTTACATAGACCTTGTCTTCGCTTTCAGCTTTGGTCACTTCAACGATATAAAAGCCTTCGCCAGTCTCTCTAACGGCAACCTGAGACTCGCTGATATTGCGCCATTCCGGTGCCAGCTGACCCGCCTTAAATCCGAAGTCACGTACCGTCATTTTCTGAACCATACGAGCTGCAGCAATTTTTGCGCCATCAGCATCCACGACGCCATGAGAGCCATGTGACAGAGCCTGACCTGAGTACACGGCCAGCGACATTGCGGCGGTAATAAGTAACGATTTCATATCCATATCTCCTGTATTGGGTTTACATCATTTTTGGATTTTTATATTGGCCTTCATAAAACAGCTGCACTGTGACTTCAGCGTTACTGTCATTACGGAAGTACCAACCATGTGTGCCTTCAAAAGCGGCGGTGAAGCTGCCTTTCATTTCATTGGTGGTGGTCACAGCATAGCTTTTAAAATAGCCGGTAGGATCATCAAATGGTTCGCCGTGCATATCCAAATATACGACATCTCCGTCGGTGATCCATTCAAAATCGACCTGTTCACCGGCGGTCATTTCCAGTTTAAATTCTTTACCGCTCGCAGGCGGTAGAACTACCGTCGCCATACCATCCATTGCTTCAGCGGAAGCCTTAGCTGCTTCTGTCTCCGCTTCGGCAAGTTTTTCAGGCGACAGCGCGGTCAGGCCCAATGCGGACCCGACACCCGTAGGGTCAATGTTGTATTCCGCAGGCATAATCACCAGCACCAGTGTCACAAGACCAATCACAAACGCCGCAGCGGTCGCCAGCCAAAGTTGTTTGGCCGAGGTCTGAAGTTGTGTGCTTTGCGTTGTCATAGAAAACCGTCCTCAGGAAGAAAAATAGCCAGTGAGCTGATAACCCGTCAGCATCACTCCGCAGGCCATTAAAAGCGTGTTGGTCAGCACAGCGAAACGCCCGAACGTCGCTGAGTGACGCCACGCGGATATCAGAATCAGAATCAGCCCCAGTGCCGCAAACTGCCCGAGTTCGACGCCAATATTGAAAGCGATCAGATTGGTCAGCAGGCCGTCTTCCGGGATATGAAACTCCTGCAGTTTCGTCGCCAGACCAAAGCCATGAAATAACCCGAAGATCAGCACTGCCAGACGGGTGTCCGGCTGAAAGCCCAGTAAATGTTTGAAGCCACCCAGGTTATCAAAGCCCTTATACAGTACTGACAAACCGATAATGGCGTCGATCAGGTAAGCATTCACCTGAATATTGGCCAGCACCCCGGACATCAGCGTAATGCTGTGCCCAAGGGTAAACAGGCTGACATACAGCAGTACTTCGCGGCTGCGATAAAGAAAGAAAATCACCCCGACCAGAAACAACAGATGATCGTAACCCGTGATCATGTGCTTGGCCCCAATGTACAGGAACGGCACAAACTGAACGCCGGTATTCTGTTGCAGAAATGTGCGGGTATTGTCATCAACGCCATGGGCCACAGCGAAGGACGCTGTGGTTAACATGGCGAGTAAAAGTACAAGACGTGTTATAGACAATTTCATGCATTCCCTCGTTTTTCACTACGATGCACCAGGCGGTATAGTGCCGGAATCACAAATAAGGTCAGAATCGTAGAAGAAATAACACCACCAATCACGACGGTTGCCAGTGGTCGTTGTACTTCTGAACCGATACCTGTGTTCAGTGCCATCGGGACAAAACCCAGTGACGCTACCAGTGCAGTGGTAATCACCGGACGCAGACGCGTCAGTGCACCTTCAACGATAGCCTGCTCAAGACTTTGCCCAGAGCGCTGTAATTCCCGGATAAACGACACCATCACTAATGCGTTCAGAATGGCGATACCCGACAGGGCAATAAATCCTACGGCCGCAGAAATCGAAAAGGGAATATCACGCACGGTCAGCGCCAGTACGCCGCCGGTTAAGGCCAGTGGAACACCGGTAAAAATGACCAGTGCGTCGCGCACAGAATTCAGTGCCAGTACCAGCAAACCAACGATCATCAGCAAAGTTACTGGCACAACAATCATCAGTCTTTGTGACGCGGACTGCAGCTTCTGATAGGTACCGCCATATTCCACCCAGTAGCCTGCGGGAATATCCAGTTCATCACCAACAGCATTGCGCACGGCTTCCACAAAACTGCCAAGATCGCGACCGCGAACGTTGGCGGTGACTACCAGGCGGCGTTTACCATTTTCGCGGTTTACCTGATTAACACCGATGTTTTCACTGAGTGTGACCAGCTCCTGCAGTGGAACAACCTGCCCGTGTGCAACGGTCACCGGTAAATAGTTCAGGCCGTCGATATCAGCGCGTACGGTTTCAGGCAGGCGTACGGTTATATCTGCCCGGCGATCTCCTTCAAACAGGGTACCTGCGACTTCTCCGCCCAGAGCGGTGGCCAGCTGATCCTGCAGCTGTTGGCGGCTGATACCGTGACGGCGTAATGCGTCAGCATCCGGAATAAATTCCAGCAGTGGCAAGCCGGTCACCTGCTCAGTCTGAATGTCCACCGCTCCATCGACACCAGCAACAATTTTCTCAAGCGACGCGCCTAGGCCAGTTAACACATCCAGATCGTCACCGAAAATCTTGATAGCAACTTCGGCGCGTACACCAGCGAGTAATTCGTTAAAGCGCATCTGAATGGGCTGTAAAAACTCATAACGATTACCAGGGATTTCACTGACTAGGGCTTCCAGTTCGGCGACCACCTGCTGCTTGGGCTTATTCGGATCTGGCCACTGGTCACGTGGTTTCAGAATAATAAAGTTATCGGCCACACTCGGCGGCACAGCATCGGTGGCGACGTCAGCGGTACCGATTTTGGCAAATACCCGCTCAACTTCCGGCAGGGCTTTGATGCGTTCTTCCAGTGTTTCCTGCAGGGCGATGGCTTGGCTGAGTGACGTACCAGGGATGCGTAGTGCATGCATGGCAATGTCACCTTCATCCAGATTCGGCGCAAATTCGCTGCCTAACCTGGTGGCTTGCCAGATGCTCAGTAAAACCAGTACTGCCGCCAGCCCAATGATGGGCATCCGGGCTTGCAGGGCCAGAGCCAATAATGGCTGATACATGCGCATGAGTGCCGATACCAGAGGGTTACGCTTTTCAGTCACCGGGCCTCTGAATAACAGCGCCACTGCTGCAGGCACAAAGGTGACTGACAGCAGAATTGCACTCAGCAGAGCAATCACAACAGTGATGGCCATCGGGTGGAACATTTTGCCTTCAACCCCTTCGAGGGCGAAAATCGGTGCGTACACAGCGGTGATAATAAATACACCAAATAATGCCGGGCGGATGACTTCCCGAGTGGCTTCAAACACCAGTTGCAGACGTTCTTTTAATGCAAGCGGACCTGTCTGCTGGCTCAGACGACGCAGGCAGTTCTCGACAATGATGATGGCACCATCGACCAGCAGACCAAAATCAAGCGCGCCCAGACTCATCAGGTTGGCGCTGACGCGAGTCTGTACCATACCGGTAAAGGTCATCAGCATTGCCAGAGGAATAACCAGCGCGGTAAGGATGGCCGCGCGGATATTGCCCAGCATCAGGAACAAAATAACAATCACCAGCAAAGCACCTTCCACCAGATTGGTGGTGACGGTACTCAGGGTTTTCTCTACCAGTCCGGTGCGGTCGTAGGCAGCCGTTGCCACAATGCCTTCAGGCAGAGACGCATTAATCTCGGCCAGTTTTTTACCGACATTACTTGCCACTGTGCGGCTGTTTTCACCAACCAGCATAAACACCGTACTCATCACCACTTCCCGGCCATTCTGGGTCGCGGCGCCGGTGCGCAGGCCGTGGCCAATGGTCACCTCGGCCACGTCGCTGATATGCACCGTTTTTCCATTGTCAGAGGTAATGGTAATTGCCGCTATATCGTCGGCCTGCATTGCCTGCCCCGGAATCCGCATCAGCCATTGCGCACCATTTCGCTCAACAAATCCGGCGCCACGGTTCTCATTATTAGCGCGGATAGCGGCCACAATATCGGCACTGCTGATACCAGCAGCCAGCATGCGTTGCGGTTGCATCTGCACCACGACTTCCCGCTCGTAGCCACCGATGGGGTTTACTTCCACCACGCCCGGCACCTGCATCAGCTGCGGGCGGATAATCCAGTCGTGCACACTGCGCAGATCCATAGGTGTGATGGCAGACCCATCGGCATTTACCGCGCCCGGCTCGGCATCCACGGTGAACATAAAGATTTCACCCAGACCAGTAGCGATAGGGCCCATTTCTGGCTGTAAGCCACCAGGCAGACGACCGCTGGCAGATGCCATGCGTTCGCCGACCAACTGGCGGGCGAAATAAATATCGGTGTCATCGCTGAAAATAGCGATCACCTGCGACAGGCCGTAGCGCGATACCGAACGGGTGTATTCCAGCCCAGGTAATCCGGCCAGTGCGGTTTCCAGCGGATAAGTAATACGCTGCTCTACTTCCAGTGGAGTAAAGCCGGGCGCTTCGGTATTGATCATCACCTGCACATTAGTGATGTCGGGCACGGCATCAATCGGCAGCCGGTTAAAATTCCACAGACCCAGAAGGGCAACGATGGCGACAACGACCATCACCAGATTCCGCCGGGCAATGGCCAGTTTAATCAGTAAATCCAACATGACGATATCCTGTATCAGTGGTCGTGTGACGCGCCGGACTTCTCGATGTCGGCTTTGATGATGTAACTGTTTTCGGTCACGTATTCTGTGCCCGGCTCAAGACCACCGAGCACTTCAACCCATTCGCCGGCGGCCTGACCCAGTTCCAGCATTCGCACTTCGTATTCGTCCCCGACTTTGGCGTAGACCACGGTGAAGTCTCGGAAGGCTTGCAAGCCAGAGCGTTTGACGGCCAGGGCTGCTTCACGGGTATCGGTTTCAATGCGGCCATTGATTTTCATACCAGCCGTCAGCAACCCCTCGGTGTTATCAATGGTGGCCAGCCAGAGGCGTGACTGATCGGACTGAACGGAGGGGTAAGCATGCTTAAGCACAGCCTGAGCCTGTAATTCTGTGCCGGGTACCGTGATGGTGACGGGGGCACCGGCTTTTACACGACTCCAGTCTTTCGGGTACACGGCAAGTTCAGCCTGCAATGTACGGTTGTCTTGCAGTGTCAGCAGAGTACGTCCTGCACTTTGTTCTCCGGCAGCGGCATAAATCCGGCTGACAATGCCTGAGGCTGGTGCGCGTACGCTGTAGCTTTTCAGACTCTCGTTGCTGTCGATGGTAAGCAATTCGCTGCCTGCCTCAATCACCTGTCCTTCGCGTACGTGTACCTTGCGGATTTCTCCATCAAAACGCGCGCTGATATTGCGTTCACTACCCGGCACTGACGTCAGATTTCCCCAGACGGGGGTCTGAATATGCAGAGTGGCAGGCCCCGCGACTTCGGTGGTAATTCCCATGGCATCGGCAATCGGCGCGGCAATATTCGTACGTCCCTCAAAGTTGTCGTAACGCCACTGGTATTGCTGGCCAGCATGCTGAACCTGAATATCGACAATAAAAGAATGAGGCTCGTAAATTTCCATGTCGCCACGCAGGTAATCGCCTTCAGCGCGGAAACCGATATTATCGACAACGTCGCCAAGACGAATAAGACGTACGCTCAGCTGCACATCCTGTGGTGCAATTGGCTGGCCGGACAATGTGCTCCAGACCCGGAACTCCGGCGGTACACCGGTTTCGAAAATAGCCAGCTCCAGAGCAAAATCACCATCGCGCAGCATGCGTCCGCGGTGAGGTCCTTTCTCCGGTTCCGCTTCGGCTGTTTCCGCCGACTGGGCATAAACCATTTGTGTTGGCAGAGCGCTGCCTGCGAATAACGGCAAAGCCAGTAACAGGTGCGAAAATATTTTACGTGGTGTCATAACTTAGCCTCAGAAATAAATGGTCTGGCCGGTCAGGCGCTGTAATTCAATCCACTGCTGATGCAGTGCTTCCGCTTCGTCTAGTAAACGCTTGCGGGCATTCAGCCATTGCTGGCGGGTGTTATCCCACTGCACATAATCCAGCTGCCCGTTTTCATAGGCTTTAAGCGCCTGCTGACGACCGTTATTGAGAGTCGGCAGAATGGTTTCTGTCAGGGTATTGATAACGTGCTGGCTGTGTTCCAGTTCCATCAGCAGTGTGCGGGTTTGGATGGTCAGTTGTTGCAAATGCGCCTGTGCTGAAAGTGTCTTCTGTTCTTCACGGACATTGACCGAGCGCTGCAGAGCGGCGTAGCGCTGATTCGCGCCCAGCGGAATGCTGAACTGGGCGACCAGGGCATAGTCATTAGTACTTTCAAAACGACGCACGCCTGCGCCAACCGACCACGGGGTTGCCGCTTCTTCACTCGCGAGTTTTCCTTCCGCACTGAACAGTTCTGCTTCCGCTTTTATCTGGTTCAGTGACGGGGTTTCCTGCAATTTGTTCATGGCAGCTTCGGCTTTTGCCAACGGCAGAAATGGCAGCAGGTTTCCCGCGGCATAAAGCTGGGTTTCTGCCGCTCCCCACTGCGCAGACAATCGCAGTGACGCCGACTGCAGCCGGTGCCCGAATTCTTCCACTGCCAACTCCTGCTCTGTCAAACGGGTACGTGCCAGTATCAGGTCGGTATTGGGGGCGCGACCGGCATTCACACGGCGCTGAATGATCGCCAGAATTTCTTTTTCATCGGCTAACGCTTCCTGTGCCAGTTGCAGCCGCTCCTGATCGGCGAGTAACGAAATAAAGAGTGTTGAAGTATGTGCGGTTATATCGGTTAGCTGCACTCGCTGTTTCGCTGTCAGCAAGCGCTGCTGAGCGGCTGCGTGTTCTGTTCTGGCGCTGATCTGATCACCTTCTAACAGCCAGCGGGCACTCAATGTCGTTTGCATAGAATCGGCACCTTCATACTGGTCAGTGCCTAATGCATCTTCGACGCTCAGTTCCAGTTGAGCTGGATGCCGGCTACCTGCCGCCTCCATTTCAGCCCGGATGCCCTGCTGGCGATAAGACCAGATGGCAATCTGTGGATGCCCCTTTAACGCCCGCTCGACGGCTTCAGACAGCCTCACTGTATTTTCGGCGTAAGCGCTTTCGTAGCAGGGTATGAACAGGGTCAAGCACATTAAAAACCGATTGATAATCGGTTTTTTGGGCGCAGAAATAACGTGGTTAACAAGCTTCATTTCAGCTCCGTTAATGGACTAGGAAAATATCAAAAAAGTGGTGTAGAGCATCAGTGGCAGAAAGTACCGCTGTGGCTGTGACCAGAATAGCCAGTGGCAACAGGCCCAGCTTCAGAGCGGACGGACGAGATGGAGCCAATAGCTCGCCGACCCGTTCGCGCAGCTGTCCGGCATCGATAAACGCAGCCAGACCAAGATTGTTTGTGCGGTGGCGTAAGCGCGCAATTTTCACCAGTGTTTCTGCGATGTCGGCCGCTTCGGCGTTGCGGGTAACCCGGCGATCAGCGAGCTGTTCCGTCACTAATGTGAAGCGGTTCAGAATGGGAGTGCGAACAAAGCCTGGCAGTGGGCAAATAAGCAGCATCAGTAACCAGCGGCTCAGGTTATCGAACTGGCGGATGTGCGCTTGCTCATGAGCAATAATGATTGCTTGCTGGTCTGGCGTTGTTTGATTGAGCAAACCTTGCGACAGGTAAATATCAGTGCGGAAATATCCGGCGGTCATGGCGACAACGTCGTGGGTCGGCAAAATGCAGATAGTGGAATCGGAAGTTGCAAGTGCCTGCTCACGGAGAAGTTTCAGGTGCTGGTTTACACGCCACTGCTGATAAGCAAAACGCCCAATGCGTAACGTCAGCCACAAACCGACAGCACTCAGCAACCAGCCGTGCCAGGCGCTAACCACAAACTCATCGGCATGATGCCAGTGAATGAGCCTCAGCGATCCATACACAGTGTTGTGATCATCAGGTAAGGCGATTCCACCTTGAACTAACAGCAACAGAGTCATTGCCCAGGGTAACAAGGCCCAACTTAAAATCAGCCATTTTTGTTCCAACGGATCAACACGCTTTCCTGCCCGAATAAGCAGGGGGGCTGTTAACAGCTGAAATGCAACTGAGGCCAGTCCGAGCAATGCAGCCATGCTCAGCAAGTTCAGAATGAAACCCCAGTTTCCGGTAATCATGAGTGTGCTTTACCTTTTCGGCGATGATTCTGGATCATAGCTTCCAGGCGATCGAGCTCGTCGTCACCAAGATCGGCAGACAAGGAAACAAATGCGGCCATCAGAGACTGGTTGTCCTGACTGACAAGGTCGCTGGTGATATTGCGGATCAGCTGAGCGATCAGATCTTCCCGATCTACGCGGGTGCGATAAACAAAGGCATGCCCTTGCTTGCTGCGACTGAGCAGCTGCTTTTTGTACAGACGGTCCAGTGTGCTCTGAATCGTATTCAGTGAACTGCTGCGTCCGGCACTGAAGGCAGAATGGATCTGCTTGGCATCAGCTTCACCCGCCGACCAGAGATGGTTCAGAACCTGCTTTTCTAACTCACCGAGAATCATAGTCTTTCCAGTTTTCAGAATGAGGCATATACTGCCACAGTAAAAACCGACCTACAATCGGTTTTTTGTCAGTCAAAGTCAATCGCTGAGGTTCCATGCTGAGCATTCTCCGTCACCGTGTATATCGCCATTTGTTTGCTGCGCAGCTTATTTCATTGTTGGGCACAGGCCTGGCGACGGTTGCCCTGAGTCTGATGGCGTTTGAGCTGGCGGGAGACAATGCAGGCACTGTGCTGGCAACGGCACTGACCATCAAAATGCTGGCCTATGTGTTTGTGTCACCGCTACTGGCGGCGTTGTTTCAGGGGCGCGCACGCAAACCTGTGTTGGTTGTACTGGATATTATCCGCGCGTTGACGGCGCTTTCGCTGCCGTTCCTCACCGAGGTCTGGCATATCTATGTGGTGATTTTTGTTCTGCAAAGCAGTTCCGCCGGATTTACGCCGTTATTTCAGGCAACGATTCCTGATGTGCTGCCGGATGAGCGTGAATACACCAAGGCTTTGTCTTTATCCCGGCTGGCTTATGACATGGAAAGCCTGATCAGTCCCATGCTGGCGGCGGCATTGCTGCTTATTACCTCCTGGCATGGGTTATTTTTCGGCACCATGCTGGGATTCGTTGCTTCGGCACTCCTGGTGCTATCCATTACGCTCCCTAAAGCTCAGGTTTCTGCTGTGAGTTCATGGGCTGACAGAATTACTAAAGGCGGTCGTATTTACCTGCTGACCCCGCGACTGAGAGGCCTGTTGCTACTGAGTTTTACAACCGCCTTGGGTGGTGCAATGGTGTTCGTGAACACCGTGGTTCTGGTGCAGGGCAATTTTGCTCTGAGTGGCCAGCAAACCGCATTTGCCCTGGCCGCTTTCGGCTTTGGCTCCATGCTCACGGCACTGAAATTGCCGACACTTTTGGAGGAAGTCACCGAGCGCAGAGTAATGCTTACAGGTCTTGGGTTTATGATTGTTGCACAATTATTCGGCACACTGATCACAGGTTATGTCACCTTACTGATAATCTGGTTCGTGCTGGGAGCGGGTTACTCTCTGGTGCAGACCCCAACCAGCAAGGTGCTGGTTCGTTCAGCCAGTATCGCGGACCGGCCAGCGCTGTTCGCAGCACATTTTTCACTCTCCCACGCAGGCTGGATGATGGCCTATCCGTTCGCTGGCTGGCTATTAACCGTGCTGGATGTGAATTCGGCGTTTTTATTATTGGCCGGGCTTTCCGTTATCGGCTTGGCATTGGCATCTAAACTTTGGCCGGTAAATGAAAATAGTGCGATATCGCACAGGCACGATGATCTTGAAGCTGGTCATGAGCATCTGGAGGCATTTGGCTATGGAGAGGAGCACAGCCACCTGTATGTTATAGATTCACTGCATTCGAAGTGGCCGAGGTAATTATCATAAATATTGTAAAGTTCAGGACCATACAATTTTTCAGGACCCCAGATTTATACCTGATGATGAAACCCTCCCAAAAAACTGGGCCTTCCCCGACCTTAACCGGCAGGCGTTCTTGCAGCAGGCGTTCCTGTGGGCACTAACGATGATGAGTAGAGGCACTTAGGAAGTAAAATGGTGGGCCTTCCCAGAGTTATCCGGCAGGCGCCCCTGCGGCAGGCGCTCCTGTGGGGACTAACGATGATGAGCAGAGGGTATAAAGAAGTAAAAATGGTGGGCCTTCCCAGAGTTAACCGGCAGGCGCCCCTGTGGGGACTAACGATGATGAGCAGAGGGTATAAGGAAGTAAAAATGGTGGGCCTTCCCAGAGTTATCCGGCAGGCGTTCCTGCGGCAGGCGCCCCTGTGGGGACTAACGATGATGAGCAGAGGGTATAAGGAAGTAAAAATGGTGGGCCTTCCCAGAGTTAACCGGCAGGCGCCCCTGTGGGGACTAACGATGATGAGCAGAGGGTATAAGGAAGTAAAAATGGTGGGCCTTCCCAGACTTGAACTGGGGACCTGCCGATTATGAGTCGGATGCTCTAACCAACTGAGCTAAAGGCCCATTTACTTCGCCTGCATCGCTTTGACTGCGTTGTTCCTCGATTATCTCAGTCATGTAGGCTCGCTACACTCCTTCGATAATCTGCGGTACGCCTTGTCAGCACTCGCAGGGCTCGTAAATACTTCGTCTGCATCGCTTTGACTGCGTTGTTCCGGCCCAAACCGGTACGTCTTGTCAGTACTTGCAGAGCGTGTCGGGGATAAGATCCCCTCCTACAATGGCGGCGGTGTGTTACCGCCCGGGGATAGGATCCCCTTCTACAGAGAGCTCGGTGCCCTTGTAGAACAGTCATCAGATATGACTAGCGCAGCATTATAAGCACCATTACCGGTGAGTGCCAGTGCTTTGATTTTTCTGGGAATTTGAGCAAAAAATAACCCGGCGTTGGCCGGGTTATTTGGGGTCGCAGAGTAGGGAGTACCTTACTCGTCGATAAAGCTACGCAAGTGCTCTGAGCGCGTTGGGTGACGCAGCTTACGCAGTGCTTTCGCTTCGATCTGACGAATACGCTCACGGGTAACGTCGAACTGCTTACCCACTTCCTCAAGGGTGTGGTCAGTGTTCATGTCGATACCGAAACGCATACGCAGTACTTTCGACTCACGTGCAGTCAGGCCAGACAGTACCGAACGGGTGGCTTCTGTGAGGCCGTCGTTGGTGGCTGTATCCAGTGGTGAAGAAGACTGGGTGTCTTCAATGAAGTCACCGAGGTGTGAATCTTCGTCATCACCGATTGGCGTTTCCATCGAGATCGGTTCTTTGGCGATCTTGAGGACTTTACGGATTTTGTCTTCTGGCATTTCCATGCGTTCTGCCAGTTCTTCAGGGGTTGGCTCACGGCCCATTTCCTGAAGCATCTGACGAGAAATACGGTTCAGTTTGTTGATGGTTTCAATCATGTGAACCGGAATACGGATGGTACGCGCCTGGTCAGCAATCGAACGGGTGATCGCCTGACGAATCCACCATGTAGCATAGGTCGAGAACTTGTAACCGCGACGGTATTCGAACTTGTCGACGGCTTTCATCAGACCAATGTTGCCTTCCTGAATCAAGTCGAGGAACTGCAGGCCACGGTTGGTGTATTTTTTAGCAATCGAAATAACCAGACGCAGGTTAGCTTCTACCATTTCTTTCTTGGCGCGGCGTGCACGTGCTTCGCCGATAGAAACGCGACGGTTAACTTCTTTAATTTCCGGAATACTCAGGCCAACGCTGTCGGCGACGGCTTTGATTTTCTTCTGACAACGGAAGATCTCAAGCTTATAGGTGTCGAGCTTGTCTGAATAAGGCTTGCCGGCTGCAATCAGCTCTTCAACCCATTCGTTGTTCACTTCGTTACCTGGGAATCCACCGATGAATTCTTTGCGATTCATGCCGCTTTTACGGGTCATCAGAACCATGATCTGACGTTCCTGAGCACGAATTGCGTCGAGTGCGGCGCGAGCATCGCTTACCAGTACGTCGAAGTGTTTCGGCGTCAGCTTGATCGGAGCGAACAGTTCTGCCAGCGCTAAGATCGCTTTTTCGGCTTGCTTGCTGGCGCGACCGTGCTTCTCGATGGCTTTGTTTACAGCGATATTCGCGTCATTGATTTCGGTGAAGCGTCGTACCACTTCAGCCATATCGATGCCGCTGTCTTCTTCAGAGTCGTCATCATCGTCATCGCTGGCTTCTTTTTCTTCCGCTTTCTGAGCGGCAGAAGGGCCAGGAGGGGTGATTTCGCCATCTGGGGTCGGATCAATGAAACCGCTGAAAATATCGCCAACACGGTTCGGATCTTCTTCGGCTTCCTGGAATGCGGTCATGATGCGCTGTACTGCACCCGGGAAATACGCCAGAGCGGACATCACTTCACGGATGCCTTCTTCGATGCGTTTGGCGATAACGATTTCGCCTTCGCGGGTCAGAAGTTCAACGGTACCCATTTCGCGCATGTACATGCGCACTGGGTCGGTGGTGCGACCCACATCGGATTCTACAGATGCGAGAGCAGCGGCAGCTTCTTCTGCGGCAGCGTCGTCGGCAGTCTCAGACATGAACAGGGATTCGCCATCCGGGGCAACCTCTGACACAGGAATACCGATGTCGTTGATCATACGGATGATATCTTCAACCTGATCCGGGTTTGCAATATCGTCTGGCAGGTGGTCGTTCACCTGTGCATAGGTGAGGTAACCCTGCTCTTTACCTTTGGCGATAAGTTCTTTGAGACGGGATTGTTGCGTACTGGTCGACATAGAAGCCCTGTGTTCCGAATTTTTAAGGCGGAAGAAAACCGCGAAGTATATCGCTTAACCTCAGCTTAAGCCAGTGATTAGACGACTGTTTAGGCCAGACTTGGCAGAGATTGTTCCCCAGCGGCTGGCTGGCCGTAGCGGGGTGGCTGCGTTGTTAGTAAGTTTGGGTTGAAGCGGGCAATTTTCAAGTCAGTGGCGATGATATATGCCCGTTCGTTTGTGGTTTCTTTGTTTACGCTGTTTCTTGAGTTCGTGCAGTTGCGATCGCTCTTCGGGAGTCAGCTTTTCGCCACGATGAAACTTGGCTTCGAGCTCTTCCAGGGCGCGGTCGTCTTTGCGGGCCATCATTCTTTCCAGCACGACTCTGACCTCGGCGGCGACCGGGCGGATTTTGTCGCCCTCGGGATGGTCGGCGAGCGCTTTTAATTCTGGTTCGTATGGGCTGCCTATCCACTGAATCAGCAGGCCGATGCTTTCCTGTTGAGGAGACTGGTGCAGTCGCTTAAGAATTTCGAATAGCAGGCGTTCGTATTCAGTTTCAACTTCGGTGTCAGGAATGCTCAGCTCCTGCGCCAGCGCCGGAAAGCGAACGAGACTGGAGATGGCTCTGTGCACCATGGGCGCGAGTGGGTCTTCAATGTCTGGTGCATGACTGGGCGGAACCGGCTCGGTAATAATGTCCGGCATGGATACGCCGTCATCAATCTCGGGTTCTGGCTCTGGAGCGGTTTCATTCACCGCGGCCATCGCGGCACTGCGGGTGCCGATCATGTCATCGAGGCGCTTTTCCATCAGACTTCTTAGTGTGCCTTTCGGGAGTTTGCCGATCAGCGGAGCCGCCATTTTATCCAGGCGAGCCTTGCCGTCTAATGTATCAAAATCGACTTGCTGTTTAAGTTGTTCGAACAGAAATTCGGGCAGATGCAGAGACTCATTGAGACGTTTTTCAAAGCCGTCGCGACCTTCTTGTCTGACCAGGGTATCCGGGTCCTCTCCGTCAGGTAAAAATAAGAAACGCGCCTGTACGCCGTCGCTGAGTACGGGCAGGGCAGTTTCCATGGCGCGTGCAGCTGCAGTGCGTCCGGCGTCATCGCCATCGAAGCAGAAAATTACTTCAGGAACGATTTTAAACAAGCGCCGCAGGTGGTGCTCGCTGGTGGCGGTGCCCAGGGTTGCAACGGCGTAGTGAATCCCGAATTCTGCCAGAGCAACAACGTCCATATAACCTTCGACGATGACAAACCGGGTCAGCTTCTGGCGTATTTTTCGTGCTTCGTAGAGCCCATACAGTTCGCGATTCTTCTGGAATATCGGTGTTTCAGGTGAGTTCAGGTACTTAGGTTTCTCATCGCCCAGTACGCGTCCCCCGAAAGCGATATAACGCCCGCGGGCATCGCGGATCGGGAACATAATGCGATCACGGAAGCGGTCATAGGTACGGCCGTCTTCTTTTTCGATCAACATACCGCTGGTGATCAGTTCCCGTATGGCAGTTTTGTCGGTGCCCAGGGTTTCCTGAAGGTTATCCCAGCCGGGCGGTGCATAACCGATTCCAAAAAACTTAGCGGCCTTGCCGGAAAGCCCGCGACCTTTCAGGTACTGAACGGCCCTGTCCCGCTTGTCGTGTTCCCGTAGCTGTCGTTCAAAGAACTGGCTGGCCGCTTCCATTCGTTTGAACAGTGACTGATGTTCTTGCTCTTGCTGAACTTCACGTTGGCTCGCGGCTTCTCGCGGGACGGCCATATTCATCTGGTCAGCGAGTTTTTCAACGGCATCAGGAAAACTCAGGCCATCGAACTCCATAACGAAGCGCAGGGCTGTTCCCGATGCTCCGCAACCGAAGCAGTAGTAAAACTGTTTATCAGGGCTGACCGTAAAGGAGGGCGTATTTTCGTTATGGAACGGGCAGCAGGCGGAGTAGTTTTTGCCAGTTTTTTTAAGCTTTACACGACTGTCGACCACGTCGATAACATCGACACGGGCGAGAAGTTCATCAATAAAGCTTTGGGGTATCCGGCCGGCCATTCAGGTGTGTATCCGCAATCAGTCTCAAAGTTATTATCTTCAGAAACGCGAAAAGCGCCAGTAGCATGAGCTATTGGCGCTTAGCTGTATCAACGCGTGTGCGATGAATCAGAGCTGGGACTTCACCATCTGGCTGACCTGGCCCATGTCGGCACGGCCCTGCACTTTGGGTTTGAGGATGCCCATCACTTTACCCATGTCCTGCATGCCTGCAGCACCGGACTGTGCAATTGCATCTGAGACCATCTGGGACAGCTCTTCATCACTGATCGCTTCTGGCAGAAATTCGCTGATAACATCGATTTCTGCCTGTTCAACAGCGGCCAGCTCGTCACGGCCAGCATCGGAATACTGCTTGATGCTGTCGCGGCGTTGCTTACACATTTTGTCGAGAATCTGTAGAGCTCGTGCGTCATCAACTTCGATACGCTCGTCGACTTCAACCTTTTTAAATTCTGCAGTGATCAGACGAAGTGCGCTAAGGCGCTCTTTTTCTTTAGCACGCATGGCTGCTTTCACAGCATCTTTAACGGTTGCGGTCAGGCTCATGTGTCAGTCCTCAACAGATGTCGCGTGTATCAGTACAGGCGAGTCATCTTACGCTGTTCGCGCTGAACCTTCTTCAGGTGGCGCTTAACAGCAGCAGCGGCTTTACGCTTACGAACCCAGGTTGGCTTCTCGTAGTGCTCGCGACGACGTACTTCAGACAGTACGCCTGCTTTTTCGCATGAACGCTTGAAGCGACGCAGTGCAACGTCAAACGGTTCGTTTTCTTTAACTTTTACAGCTGGCATCCAATCACCTACATGTTTGTCAATTCGGTATAGTGGGGACACAGTAGTCCCAGTCAGAGGGCGGGCATTCTATAGACTTTGCCCGCGGAATGCAAAGGGGTTTTTAATGCATCTGGTAGCCGTGTTGTGGTGTGCGAGTGGCGTGTGCCGTTAGCTAGCAGTATCATGCGCGGTTTAGGGTCGGAACAGGCGGTTAGCCTGTGCTTACAGAGAGCGGAACAGAGGTTAGTTATGCTGGTATTGGGGTTAGAAACCTCCTGTGATGAGACTGGGGTCGCGTTGTATGACACCGAGCGCGGGCTGTTGGCGCACAGAGTGTATTCGCAGATTGCCGTTCATGCTGAGTACGGTGGTGTTGTTCCTGAGTTAGCCTCCCGCGACCACGTAAGAAAAGGTCTGCCACTGATTCGTGAAGTCATGGAAGAGGCCGGGCATACCCTGCAGGATCTGGAAGGTATTGCTTACACCAGCGGCCCCGGCCTTGTGGGTGCGTTACTCGTCGGTGCCTGTCTTGGGCGTTCTCTGGCCTGGTCTCTGGGTATTCCGGCGGTGGGTGTTCACCATATGGAAGGGCACCTGCTTGCCCCTATGCTAGAGGATGATGTACCCGAGTTTCCCTTTATCGCTCTGCTGGTGTCTGGCGGCCACACACAGTTGGTTAAAGTAGAAGGCATTGGTGAATACGAGCTGCTTGGCGAGTCGCTCGATGACGCGGCTGGTGAAGCCTTTGACAAAGCCGCTAAGATGATGGGGCTGCCGTATCCGGGTGGTCCGGCCCTGAGTAAGCTGGCTGATGAAGGTGATGCAGCCCGCTTCAGTTTCCCTCGTCCGATGACAGACCGTCCCGGTCTGGATTTCAGCTTCAGTGGTCTGAAGACGTTTACCCGCACAACCATCCTTAATTGTGCTGTAGACGGCGTTCTTGCTGAGCAGGATAAAAAAGATATCTCCGCGGGCTTTCAGGCCGCCGTGGTTGATACACTCGCCATCAAGTGCAAGCGCGCTATGAAACAGACGGGTGTGAATCGCTTGATTATCGCTGGCGGTGTGGGCGCGAACCGTATGCTGCGAGAGCAGTTAAAGGTGACCGCTGAGCAGCTTAAAGGGCGTGTGTACTATCCGCGTCCGGCGCTTTGTACAGACAACGGTGCCATGATTGCCTACGCCGGAGCTCAGCGTCTGAAAGCGGGCGAAGTATCCGATATCGCCGTGTCGTGTGTACCGCGCTGGCCAATGACCGAACTGAAGCCTGTGGCGTCAGGTAATTAAGGAGCTGAGTATGGATAAGGTCTTTATCAGCGAATTAAAAGTGGATGCAGTCATCGGGGTCTACGACTGGGAAAAGCAGGTACGTCAGCCGCTGGTGTTTGATCTGGAGATGGCGTGGGATATCCGTGTCGCGGCACAGACTGACGATTTAATGCATGCGCTCGATTATCAGGCGGTGACTGAATATATTGAGCGCTTCGTGCGTGAACAGCACTTTCAGTTACTGGAGTCGCTGTTAGAGCGTCTGGCTGATGGCTTGCTGCAGGAGTTCGGTATGCCGTGGTTAAGTATTCGTGTTGAGAAACCCGCGGTGGTGCCGCAGGCACGTGCTGTCGGGCTGATGATTGAGCGTGGTATCAGCTGATGGCGCATGTGTTTTTAGGCGTTGGCGCTAACCTTTCACCCGAGCAGAATATTCCTTTGGGCCTTAAGCGTTTGGCGCACGATGTAGATATTGTCGCAATTTCTCCCTGTTATCGCTCTGAGGCAGTGGGCTTCAGTGGCCCGGCCTTTATCAATCTTGTGGTTGAAGCCCACACTGATTGTACTGTGGCGGAATTAAATACCCGGTTAAAAGCTATTGAGACCGAATTTGGCCGTGAGCCGGGTGCCAAAAAATATTCAGATCGCGCTCTGGATATCGATATTCTTGTCGTCGATGAATTAAGTGGTGATGTCGATGGAATATCGCTGCCGCGCATCGATGTCTGGCGTTACGCGTTTGTATTACGCCCGTTACTGGATTTATGGCCAGCTGGAATTTGTCCGAAAAATAAGACACCGCTAAAAGATTACTGGCCACATGTGAGTGATCAGGCACTGGAAAAAGTCGAGATTGCGGGTGCGACGTTAGTTAGCGTTAAATCGACTGAGTCGACTTCCATTTCTTAAGGTGTGCGGCTCGGGCATTGGTCAGAGCCGTGCGAATTTCCGCCCCCTGAACGCCCGTTGCAATAATATCCTGCGCAGTGATTGTAAGAGCTTCTTGCAATGCATTGCGGCAGTATTCTGCCTGCGGATAGTCGCATTCTTCCAGCCCGGTTCTGCCCCGAGCATCCGCAACACAAACCAGCAGAAAATCTTCAAATCGTTCCGGCCGACGCCAGGCATCTACCTGATCGAATAATTTCAGCAGAGTGTCTGGTCGCAACTCAAGTGCGCGATGAACATGAGTATGAAATTCGCTACTCAGCAGCGCCAGTGTTTTAGCGTCATTCGGTGCTTTTAAACGATTGCAGAGTTGTTTTACCGGAGACAGCCCTTTCTTCTCATGACCAAAGTGGCGTGGCCATTCACTTTCTGGTGTGCGGCCTTTTCCCAGGTCATGAATTAGAGCAGCCCAGCGCACAGCGGTAGAGTCACTGAGTTTTTGCGCTGCTTGCAGGCAGAGCAGAGCATGCTCGCCGGTATCTATTTCAGGGTGGTACTTTTCTGGCTGAGGCACTCCGAACAGAGCGTCGAGCTCGCCAAACCAAACCTTGAGTGCCCCGCATTCGCGGAGTACACGAAAATAGGTATCAGGGCTGTTTTCACCCAGTGATCTCTGAGTTTCTGTCCAAACCCGCTCAGCGACCAGATGATCAAGTTCGTTGTCTTCGACCATCTGCTTCATCAGAGTCATGGTTTCGTCAGCAATGCGAAAGCCCAGACCAGCAAAGCGAGCCGCAAAGCGTGCGACACGCAAGACTCGTAAAGGATCTTCCTGAAAGGCAGGCGAAACATGACGCAGTATCCGATTCTGTAGGTCTGTCGCGCCGTTATAAGGGTCGATGATTTTGCCGTCGCTGTTTTGGGCCATGGCATTGATGGTCAGGTCACGGCGCAGTAAATCTTCTTCCAGAGTCACTGCTGATGAGAAGTCACAGACGAACCCCTGATAACCTTTTCCGCTTTTTCTTTCCGTACGTGCGAGTGCGTATTCTTCTTTCGTATCAGGATGCAGAAATACCGGAAAATCGGCACCAACCTGTTCGTAACCTTTACTGATCATCTCATCTGGAGTGGCACCCACCACCACCCAGTCATTGTCTTTTACCGGGCGATTGAGAAGATGATCGCGGACTGCACCGCCGACAAGATAGGTCTGCATAACGTACTCAGAAAATAAAAAAGGCCATCGGATGTGATGGCCTTTGAGTGTACCGGGATGTCGCTGGTGTTAGAAGTAGAAGCCAGTTTCCAGAGCCAGACCCAGTTCTTTTTCAGGGTCAGAGACATCCATCATGGCGGCAAGGTCAAAGTGAATACCAAACGGTGATACACCGGCACCCAGCGACACGACGTTACTTTCACCCGCGAGGTTTGTGCGTAAACCGGCGCGCAGCTGAGCCCAGCCTGCCAGATCTACTTCGCCACCCACTGACAGGTACTGGGTTGGATCTTCAAACGCCAGAGCTTCGTTTTCTGTCAGGTCGAGGTCTGCAGCCAGGTTGTACCAGTCACGGGTATAGGCAACACCGGCGCGCAGTTTCGGTTTCAGGCTTACTTTACCGCCAGCCGCTACTTCACCGTCAGCATCGCCATCGACCGCAACCTCAGCGTATTCAAAGTCTTTACTGATCAGATCCTGAATAACGATACCGACACGCAGTCGCTCCTGTGGATCAACGTAGAAAGACGTACCGATATCCAGATTGATGTGGTTGGAGGTGCGCTCAGAGTCTTCCAGCTCAACGTCCGGTGCGTTGTCTTCTTCATCGACCTGGCCAACGTAGTGGTAAGTCGCCACTTGCTGAAGCTTAGGTGTAATACCAATGGCAACAGGCTTGTCGGCGATCACAAACTCACGCGACAGGCTCAGGCCCACTTCGGCGATCCCAATGGCGACGATTTCATATTGAGAGTCAAACGATGGGTCGGATGCCGCATTCGAAATCTCACCGTTATCGAAGATGCTGATGTTACCGCCAGCGGTTTGTACCGGGTCGGAGGTATAGGTATTTACTTCATCCACGGCGCTCTTGGTGTTATTCAGATCTGCAGTTGTTGCTGTGCCGCTTTCTACCTCGTCGGCCAGGCTATCCACACTGTCAGTAATACCATTTGAAGCATCGAGATAGCCGGATGCAGCAGGCACATAGGCGCCTAGCAGGTTCGCGTCGTTGCCACTGAACAGAATACGGGCAGAGGCGTTTACATCAGCTTTAAAGCTGACGGCAGCTGCCAGTTTTTTACCCGGAATAGCGACCGCGCCACCAATACCCAGGCGTCCGCGTAGAGGGTCGCCGGAGATAGTACGTAAGCTATCGATCATGTCGTCAGTGGCAGATTCAACTTCCTGAAGTTCGGTGTTTGTTGCTGCGATGCTATCACCAAACGCCTGGTTGTCGGTGCGCAGGTCGGCTGCTTTTTCAGCGTTGGTACGGCCGTCGACATCATCCATTGAATCAATCTGAACACCCAGCTGTTCAGCTGCGGCAGTCATATTTTCAACGGCTTTATTAAAGTTCACCGGATCGCCGGCACCACGTTCTTCGAAGGCGGCATCGATGCGCGGAATAATGTCGTCATCCAGTCGTGAGGCTTCATCTTCGAGGCCTGCTTCGTCCGCCAGGTTCACCCCAATTTGCGGGAAGAGCAGCGCGAAATCATCGCTGCTTTCTGCCTGTGACAACAGTGAAGGGTTATAAGCCGGGGCGTGTGCGAGTTTGGCACTGGCAACACCGGTATTACCCATTGCCAGACCACGAGCATCCATCGGCATAAAAGGGGTGGCTGTGGCGTAGCTGCTGGCCAGCAATACGGCACTGCCAAGAAGAGAGCGTTTTAACATGTGAGCATCCTCAGGAATACGTGAGTACGGATGCAATTAATACTAGATGCAATTTCAGAAATCGGTTGCGAATCGTAAAAGTCGTGCGTAATCTTTCGTAACAGCTAATTATTTTTCGGAATAACTCTCGTGTTTTCACAATTGACACATTTCTCAGCGAAGATGTTCGCGGCGCCAGTAGCGCTGCGAATGGTCGTGCGTGCGCGTTGTGTCGCCATTGTGCGAGTAGTGAGGCCGGGGAATAGTTAACTGATAACGGATTATTCTCAAAAGGCCGCACGTTATGCGGCCTTTTTTGTTTCTGGTCGCTGTGTTGCCAAAACATACACAGGGCTCAAGGGAGAGCCCGGCAAGCACAGGTGATGTATGAAAATTATAGTGGCGTATCTTCTGGTGGTACTGATCTGGTCCACCACGCCCGTGGCAATTCAATTCAGTCAGAACGGGCTCGACTTTTTTACGGCCGTCAGTCTTCGTATGTGGATCAGCGCTTTGTTGTCCTTACCATTGGTCTGGTTGATGCGCCAGCGCCTCGTTTTCAGTAAGCAGGCTATTTTGAGTTACCTTGGCGGCAGTCTTGGTATCTATGGCGCGATGATGTCGGTGTACTGGGGCGCGGCGCATATTCCATCCGGTTTGATTTCGGTGATTTATGGGCTCTCCCCCATGCTGTCTGGTGCGTTGGCATACGTGGTTCTGCGCGAGCGGGAGTTGACTCCTGTGCGGTCATTTGCGCTGGTGATGGCGTTGGCCGGGCTTGCTCTGGTGGTATCCGCACGCATTTCAGTTGATGGTCTGGCGTGGCGCGGAATTGTAGGTAGCGTCGTCTCGGTCCTGTGTTTTGCTGGCAGTGCGGTTTGGGTCAAACAGGTCGGAGCCGGTATCCACCCTATGGTCCAGACCAGCGGCACACTCTGGGTTTCAGGAATATTGTATCTTCTTACTGTGCCTTTCTTTGGGGTGCATATTCCGCAAGAAAAAGACGTGGTGTCCTTTGCCGCGCTGGGTTACCTGATTACCTGTGGTTCGTTGCTGGCCTTTGTTCTCTATTTTTATATTTTGCGCCAGTTACCGACTTCCAGAGTGACGCTGATCACTCTGGTTGCTCCCGCTCTCGCAATTTTCTGGGGCTACCTGCTACGTGATGAACGCCTGCAGTGGGAGAGTTTTGCCGGGGCTGGGATTCTCCTCGCATCGTTAGCCGTTTATCAATGGCACCGCTCTCCTGATCGTTGGTTAAGAACTCTTGTGGCTGGTCGTTATCCTGCGGTTACAAAGTCAGTACAAAAAAGTGAGCGTCAATCGTCTTAACTTTTCTTCATATCGGCCGATAGCCGTCTTATAGCAAAACAAGTCAGGGGTGGTCGAAGTGCCATCCACTGCTGGTATGGAGTCAGATATGAAGCTGAAATGTGTAACCGCAGGCGCCCTGGTGCTTTCTGTAGGATTGTTAACCGCCTGCGCCGGACCTGTTCTGGATCAGGGCAATGCCAGTGCACCACCTGAGCAATTCTTTAAGCCTGTTGAGCAGGAAATAGACCCTGTTGCACCTATGGTGCTTCGTGTTGTGGGTTATGGTGCGGTTGATGATGGCGCTAAGCAGTCGTCGGTTCAGAAGCGTCTGATGGCCATTCGTGCATCCAAAATGGATGCTTACAGGGCCATGGCGGAACGGGTATACGGAACTTCGGTTCAGGGCAGCACTACCGTGCGCGATATGGTCGTACAAAACGACAGGTTCCGCAGCTATGTCGAGACTTATATGCATGGTGCACGCGTTGTCTCAACTGATCTGATGCCGGACGGCAGTGCAGAAACCGTTCTGGAGATGATCATTGATCAGGGCTTCCGTAACTGTCTGCAGACGATGGATAACCAGCGTTTCAATGTGGATTGCCGGGTGCCACTGGGTGGGCGCAACGCTCAGCAGTTTGCCGCTAGCCAGCGTAACCGTGTTCAGGGCGAAGCTTCAGTGCCCGAGAGCGGCTTCTACTTTATCGAGTAAGGGACTTTGCTATGAGACGCTTTCGTTTATCTTCGTTGTTCGTTGGTTTTCTGATTCTGCCGTTCGTCCAGGCGCAGGCAGAAGTTGTGCAGGTGACTGGGCGTGCCCCGGTTGAAGGCGCGCTGTCTTATGCTCGTGAACAGGCAATGGAAGATGCGCTGCATCAGGCCAGCTTACAGGCAGGTGCACAGATCAGCGGCATGCAGTTGATGGAGAAAGGCGTCGTCAGTACCGATACCGTGCGTGTATCAACCCGGTCGCAGGTCAGCGATGTTGAGATTCTGCGTGAAGATACAGTCAACGGTATGTACGAAGTGACAATTCGTGCTGATGTCGATGAGGCGGCTTTATGCCCAGCATCGGTTCAGAGCTATCGCAAAGCCGTGGCTGTGGCCGGTTTTGGACTGGCACAGCCGCAGCAGGCTACGTTGGGCCGATTAGAAAACATTGAGCAGGGCTTACCGCGCTGGCTCGCTGCTGAACTTAATTCAGGGGGCGGAGTACATGCGCTCGACGCAACCCGGATCAGCCTTTATCAAGATCCCCGCCGCGCACCATCGGCGGAGACCGCTCAACAGCGGCTGACTACATCCGTTGCTCTGGCGACGCAACTGGGTGCTCAGTATGTCGTGTCGGGTGTCGTACGCGACCTGGCATTGCACACGCCACAGAAAACCGGATTTGCCAGTCGACTGATGGGGTTCTCTTCAGCGCCGACGCGTGATTTCGTGATGGATGTCTTTGTGCATGATGGCCTTAGTGGTGCCATGCTGTTTCAGCGCTCTTACCGCACAGAGGGGCAGTGGGAAGCGCCAAGAAATGAAAAAACGGGTTTTGCTACGCCGCAGTTCTGGGCGACCTCTTACGGTAACGAAGTCGCAGATATTCTGAAACGGGCTGCTGGCGATGTCGATGAGATGCTACGTTGTCAGCCTTTTATGGCCCGCATCGTCAGGGCCCGTGGAAACCGTTTGCACATAGAGGCAAGCGCCGCTGCGGGTCTTCGGCCCGGAGATACGCTGAAAGTATATCGTACTGGCACGCTGTATAACCTGGACCTGGAGCCTCGCACTGAGTTGACCGACATGGCGGCCGAGGCGGTTGTGAAGCAGGTGCAACCACAGTTTGTCATTGCAGAGCTGGGTGGCCCCGCAGAACGTTTAGCGATTCAGCGTGATGATATGGTGATTGCCTGGTAGGTGATGATCTCGGCTGTTGAGTAAACAACAGCCGCTACCTCATACGTTCCCCGTTCACATGATCGGCTGACGAGTCGGCACAATGAAGTAAAGCGCGTAATCAAAGCGCTAAGTCAAAGTTCTACTGATATCGACGGGCAGCTCATCCGTTTCAGCATCTTATCGCCATCCCAACTTTCAAGATGAACATCAAAGCCCCACAGTAAATGAATGTGTTTCAGGACTTCGTATGTATCTCCCGCGAGAGGCATTCCATCCTGTTGTGTGTGCCGGAGGGTAACTGAGCGATCACCTTCAACATCAACATTTGTAATCTGGATATTCGGTTCGCGTACCGAAAGATCGTACTGGCGGGCGAGTGTTTCCCGGATACGGCGGAAGCCATTGTCGTTATGAATAGCATCAACCCGATAATGGTCGGCTGCTTCATCATCATAAATAGAGAATAAGTGAAACTCCCTCATCAGCTTAGGTGACAGGAATTGCTGAATAAAACTCTCATCTTTAAAGTCGCGCATCGCAAAGTGCAATGTATCAAGCCAGTCTTTACCGGCAATATCCGGGAACCATTCACGATCTTCATCGGTAGGATCTTCGCAAATACGCTTGATGTCCTGGAACATATTAAATCCCAGTGCATAAGGGTTAATACCGTTGAAATAGGGCGAGTCAAATCCTGGCTGATAGACCACGTTGGTGTGTGAAGTCAGAAACTCCATCATAAAACCATCGTTAACTTTCCCCTCGTCGTAAAGATGGTTCAGCAGCGTGTAGTGCCAGAAGGTTGCCCAGCCTTCATTCATTACCTGAGTCTGGCGTTGGGGATAGAAGTACTGAGATATTTTACGGACAATGCGAACCAGCTCACGCTGCCATGGCTGTAATAAAGGCGCATTTTTTTCGATAAAGTACAGAATGTTTTCTTGCGGTTCTGAAGGAAATTTTCGTTTCTTCTGGGCTGCATCGCCATTCTGCTTTTTGGTAGGTAATGTTCGCCACAGGTCGTTTAGCTGCTGCTGACGGATTTCTTCACGTTCTTCCTGTCGCATCCGTTCTTCGGCTGCAGAGATCGGCTTTGGTCTGCGGTAGCGGTCAACGCCGTAGTTCTGGAGGGCGTGGCAGGCATCCAGAACCTGTTCAACCTCGTCCTGACCATAGCGCTCTTCGCACTTGCGAACATAGTTTTTTGCGAATACCAGATAATCAATGATAGAGCTGGCGTCAGTCCAGGTGCGGAACAAGTAATTGTTTTTGAAGAATGAATTATGTCCGTAGCAGGCGTGCGCTATCACCAGCGCCTGCATCGGCAGTGTGTTTTCTTCCATCAGGTAGGCAATACAAGGATTCGAATTAATCACAATCTCGTACGCCAGCCCCATCTGGCCGCGCTGATAGCCTTTCTGGGTCGCTAGAAATTGTTTGCCGTATGACCAGTGATTGTAGCCAATTGGCATACCGACGGATGAGTATGCATCCATCATCTGTTCAGCGCTGATAACTTCGATCTGGTTGGGGTAGGTATCAAGACGATAGTGGGCTGCGACGCGTGCTATTTCACTGTCGTACTCCTCCAGAAGAGCAAAGGTCCAGTCCGAATCGGTGGAAATGTAGTTGCTCATATCGCCTCCTCATACTGCTCTTTCGAGAACAGTTCACGGAATACCGGGAATATATCTTCCGGCCCCCGGATCTGCGCCATAGCGAAGCTGCTTTTAAACTCACTGCCTACCTGCTGGTACGCTTCCCACAGTGCCTGGTGATTGTGTGGCGTAATCTCAATGTAAGAAAAGTACTGAACTACCGGCAGCAGTTCGTTGCGCAGAATCTCAGCGCATTGAGGGGAGTCGTCGTCCCAGTTATCACCATCAGATGCCTGGGCTGCGTAGATATTCCATTCGTTCTCGTCGTAGCGTGACTGCACAATTTCGTTCATCAGTTTCAGTGCACTCGAGACGATGGTACCGCCGGTTTCCCGTGAGTAGAAAAACTCTTCCTCGGTCACTTCTTTGGCACTGGTGTGGTGGCGAATAAATACGATTTCAATCTGCTCGTAATTGCGCTCCAGAAAGAGGTATAGCAGCAGATAAAAACGCTTAGCCATGTCTTTGACGTCTTGCGTCATCGATCCGGAAACATCCATCAGACAAAACATGACAGCCTTGCTGGTGGGCATGGGCACTTTCACCTGATTGCGGTAGCGCAGGTCGATATCGTCCAGGAAAGGAATTTTCTTGAGGCGACGCTCAAGGTCTGCGATGTCTGTTTTCAATGTATTCGCCGCAACAGGATCGCCGCGACTCTCTGCGTCAGCCAACGCTGCGTAAAGCTCTTTTAACTTACGACGTTTACCTGCGCCAATCCCGATGCGGCGGGCGTGGGCGTTGCGCATGGATTTTATCACTGAGAGGTTGTTTGGGGTGCCTTCAGAGACAAAGCCAGCGCGACGGGTTTTGAAGTTCTTGGTTCGCGCTAAAGACTGCTTGACCATGTTTGGCAGAGCGAGATCATCAAACAGATAATTGAGAAATTCTTCACGGGTTATGGCAAAGGTAAAGTCTTCTTCGCCTTCTCCTTGGTTGCTGGCCTGACCGCTACCCTGGCCGCCGCCTCCACCTTGAGGCTTCTCCAGCTCATCACCGGTATTGAATTCTTTATTACCCGGATATACACGGTGTTGCCGGCCGCCCTGACCGTGGCCAATTCGAGGTTCGTGGGTGTTTTTTGTAGGGATGCTGATCTGCTCACCGCGGTCCATATCGGTGATGGAGCGGCGGTTTACAGCATCCTGTACTGCGTCTTTGATATGGCCGCGATAGCGTCGTAGGAAACGCTGGCGGTTGACCATACTTTTATTTTTTCCGTTCAAGCGTCGGTCAATAATATATGACATTCAACCCTCTCTCAGCGGGCACCCAGTGAACAGATGCCCGCAGACAATTACTGTGACTTACGAACGCGCAGATACCACTCAGAGAGCAGGCGAACCTGTTTCTCGGTGTAGCCGCGCTCGGTCATACGTGCGACGAAGTCGTCGTGCTTCTTCTGATCTTCGTTCGAAGATTTTGCTGAGAAGGATATGACCGGCAGAAGATCTTCAGTATTCGAGAACATTTTCTTCTCGATAACTGAGCGCATCTTCTCGTAGGACTGCCAGCTGGGGTTATTACCATTATTGTTGGCACGGGCACGCAGTACGAAGTTAACGATTTCATTGCGGAAATCTTTCGGGTTACTGATGCCAGCGGATTTTTCGATTTTTTCGAGCTCTTCATTGATCGAAACGCGATCGAGCATTTCGCCTGTTTCCGGATCGCGGTATTCCTGATCCTGAATCCAGAAATCGGCATAGGTCACATAGCGGTCGAATATGTTCTGCCCATACTCCGCGTACGATTCCAGGTAGGCTGTCTGGATTTCTTTGCCGATGAAATTGACGTACTCGGTAGCGAGATATTCTTTGAGGTAGTTCAGGTAACGGTTCTGCGTTTCTTCAGGGAACTGCTCCTGCTCTATGGCCTGCTCCAGAACGTACATAAGATGTACGGGGTTTGCGGCAACTTCCGTAGAGTCGAAGTTAAATACCTTAGACAGAATTTTGAACGCAAAACGGGTGGATATACCGCTCATACCCTCATCGACGCCCGCGCCATCTTTGTACTCTTGAATCGACTTAGCTTTTGGGTCGGTGTCTTTCAGGTTTTCGCCGTTATAGATCCGCATCTTCGAGTAAACGCTGGAATTCTCGGGGACTTTTAAGCGTGAAAGCACAGTGAACTGAGCCAACATCGACAGGGTATCTGGCGCACATGGCGACTCCGCCAGCGAGGAGTGCTCCAGCAGTTTCTTGTAGATGTTTATTTCTTCGTCAACGCGCAGACAGTAGGGAACCTTCACAATATAGACACGGTCGAGGAAGGCCTCATTGTTCTTATTGTTTCGGAACGCCTGCCACTCAGATTCGTTCGAGTGCGCAAGAATGACGCCCTCGAAAGGAATCGCGCCCATGCCTTCTGTGCCGTTGTAATTACCTTCCTGAGTCGCCGTCAGTAATGGATGCAGCACCTTAATAGGCGCCTTGAACATTTCGACGAACTCCATCAAGCCTTGGTTGGCCCGGCACAGTGCGCCTGAATATGAATAGGCGTCTGGGTCATCCTGAGCGTAATCTTCAAGCTTGCGGATATCGACTTTGCCTACCAGAGAAGAAATATCCTGGTTGTTCTCGTCACCGGGTTCGGTTTTAGCAACACCCGTCTGATCAAGAATGGATGGATAAAGTTTGACGACTTCAAACTTACTGATGTCGCCGCCCATTTCATGCAGACGTTTTACTGCCCATGGCGACATGACCTTGCCTAAATAGCGCCGTGGGATTCCGTAGTCTTCTTCGAGAATCGCCCCATCTTCATTGGGGTCAAACAGCCCCATTGGGGACTCAAAGACAGGTGATCCCTTAATCGCGTAGAAAGGAATGCGTTGGATGAGTTCTTTCAGACGTTCTGCGAGTGATGACTTACCACCACCTACCGGGCCGAGGAGATACAGAATCTGTTTACGCTCTTCGAGCCCCTGCGCAGCATGGCGGAAATAGGAGACGATGTTTTCGACGGCGTCTTCCATGCCGTAAAACTCAGAGAAAGCAGGGTAGCGTTTAATGACTTTGTTGGAAAAAATCCGGCTCAGACGAAGATCCCGGGAGGTGTCGATGATTTCTGGCTCACCAATAGCCATTAACATTCGTTCTGCCGCTGAGGCATAGACGGTGGGATCCTGTTTGCACAGTTCAAGGTAGTCCTGAAGGCTCATTACCTCTTCCTGCGTGTCGCGATAGCGCTCCTGGAAACGACTGAATACGCTCATGGTTCACCCCTTATCGGTCTGTCCGAATAAATGTTTCCGTTACATAAAACCCTGTAAAAATATTGGTATGTCTGGGACCAGTATGTCCCTTATCCATTGTTGTTGGCCAGAGAATTTATATTTCTTTGACGTCGTATATTCAGTATGCACAGCTTGTGCCGGCATGCAGCATTATTAGCTGACCAATGTGATCAAAGACACGATTTGACAGAAAAGCCAGATAAAAATGCACAAGCTTTTGAAAACTGTCTACGGCTTTTGCAAGTCGCTGGAAGAGGGGGGAGAGCGGTAAGTAAGGAAAAAGAGAATGCGCTCACTGAGCGCATAATTCGGGAACGGCCAGTTTCCACATCTCGAAACCACCATCAAGACTGAACACGCGGGAGTAGCCCTGAGCGGCAAAAAACTGTGCCGCTCCTTGACTGGAGTTGCCATGATAGCAGCACACAATCAGCGGCGCGTCTTTCGGGGTGTTCTGCATAAACTCAGGCAGATTGTCGTTATCAACGTTTACTGCGCCCTTAATATGATTATCGTTGAAACTCTGGGCATCGCGGATGTCGGCTACCCGGACATCCGCTTCATCGAGTAATGCCTTGGCTTCCGCGATATTGATTCGTTCAAAGGTCATAGAGGTCTCTCTTAGCTGTCAGCGTGTGCGGGCACGCTGAATCGTTTTTGATCATCAAGGCGCAATGCTGTCAGGGCTCCTCCCCAGACACAACCAGTGTCGAGAGCCCAGACGTTGCGCACGTTGGCATTCCCTTCAAGTGCTGCCCAGTGCCCGAACAGAAGCCGTGTATCTTCGGACTCGCGGTGCGGATGCTGGAACCAGGGCAGGAACCCCTGAGGGGAGCTTCCCGCCCCTTCTTTGGTTTTCAGGTCGAGGCGACCATCCTTATCGACAAAGCGCATTCGTGTTAAGTAATTGACGATCAGGCGCATTCTGTCAATGCCTGTCAGGTTTTTGTCCCACAGGTCGGGCTGATTGCCGTACATGCCTTGAAAGAAGGTTTTACAGTCGTTCTGCAGTATGTACTCAACTTCCTGTGACAGGCGCCGCGCTTTACGTGCTGACCACATGGGTGGCAGGCCAGCGTGTGTCATGCACCAATTGCGCGCAGCATCGTAGTGAACCAGAGGCTGGTGCCGTAGCCAGTCCATCAGATAACCAGCATCGGGGGCCTCGAATACGTGTTTTAGTGTATCGCCACCTTTGGTTTTGCGATCACTGTAGTAGCAGGCCAGCATGTGTAGGTCGTGATTGCCGAGTACAACGGTGGCTCTGTGGCCCAGTTGTTGAATAAAGCGCAGGCATTCAAGCGACTCCGGACCGCGGTTTACCAGATCGCCTGCGAACCACAAGTGGTCGCTGTTGCGATCGAAGCGGATCTCACTGAGTAAGCGCTGTAGTGGCTCGAAGCAGCCCTGTAAGTCGCCTATTGCGTAGGTAGCCATCAGTTCAGTACGTTGGGTAAAGCCAGTGTGAATACAGGGATGTTTGCGTGAAACAGGGTGCCGTCGTCGGCTTCCATAACGTAGTAGCCACGCATGCTGCCAACCCGGGTCTGAAGGACAGATCCTGATGAATAACGATAGGTCTCTCCGGGCTCAATGGTCGGTTGCTCACCAATCACGCCTTCGCCTTTGACTTCCTGGACGTCGGCATTGCCGTCAGCAATAAACCAATGGCGCGTGCGCAGTGTTGCCCCCTGGTCTCCGCGGTTGGTGATGCGAATGTGATAGGCAAAGACGAAGCGATCATCTTCGGGCAATGACTGCTCTTCAAGGTACTCTGTTTCCACCTCAACATTGACGGTGTCTTCAAGCTTCATCTGATGACTCCTGCAGTAGCTCTGCAACCTTATCTGCAATGGTGACGTATTGCTCCAGCGTCAGATTCTCCGGTCGCAGGCCAGTATCGATACCAATACTTTCAAGGGTGGCGCTATCGATCAGGTTTTTCAATGTATTGCGGACAGTTTTTCGGCGCATACTGAAGGCTTCACGGACCACGCGCTCAAGTACCTTATGGTCTTTGGCAGGGAAGGGTAATTCTTCGTAGGGTTCCATGCGCACAATGGCGGACTCTACTTTGGGCGGCGGATTAAACGCGCCGGGCCCGACGATGAACAGAGGTTCTACCTTGCAGTAGTACTGCGCCATGATACTCAGACGACCGTAGTCACCTGTGCCGGGAACGGCCCCGAGGCGTTCAACGACTTCCTTCTGCAGCATAAAATGCATGTCCTGAACCATCTTGTGATGGCTCAGAAAGTGGAAAATCAGTGGCGTCGAAATGTTGTACGGTAGGTTGCCTACGATACGCAGGCGCTGGCCCGGCTCAAGGATCGTATTGAAGTCGAATTTAAGTGCATCGCCTTCGTGAATGCGAAAATCCGGATAATTAAAAAACTTAGTGCGCAGAATCGGAATCAGATCCCGGTCCAGCTCAACCACATCCAACTTACCAGAGGCTTCGAGCAAAGGTTCAGTGATTGCCCCCATACCGGGGCCGATTTCGACCAGACAATCGGTGGTTTTCGGACTGATCGCTTTGACGATTTTCCCGATTACGTGTTGGTCATGCAGAAAGTTCTGGCCAAAGCGCTTACGAGCCTTGTGGCCATGAGCTTTGGGTGTGTGTTTACTCATTGATTTATATCCTTTCTGCGGTTGGCTGCCATATGTGTGGCAACCCGAATAGCAGTGTACAGACTGCCGCTATCAGCCTTGCCAGTACCAGCAAGGTCTAATGCGGTGCCGTGATCGACGGAGGTGCGGATGATGGGCAGGCCCAGGGTAATGTTGGCCGCCCGACCAAAGCCGTGAAACTTCAGAACTGGCAGTCCCTGATCGTGATACATCGCCAGTGCCGCGTCGGCATTGGCGAGATATTTTGGGGTAAACAGGGTATCTGCGGGCAGAGGGCCTGTCAGGTTCAGCCCTTCAGCGCGTAGCGTGTCCAGCGTTGGAATAATGGTATCAATCTCTTCGCGCCCAAGGTGGCCGTCTTCACCCGCGTGTGGGTTCAGTCCAGCAACAAGAATGTGCGGTGATGCGACACCAAAATACTGTTGTAGGTCGTGGTGTAGTATCCGGCTGACGCGTTGGATGCGATCGCCGGTACAGGCGTCTGCAACGTCTTTTAACGGAAGGTGCGTAGTGACCAGTGCAACTCTGAGATCTTCTGTGGCAAGCATCATAACGACTTCTTCAACGCCACAGTAATCACGGAAATACTCAGTATGGCCACTGAAAAGCACGCCGGATTCGTTGATGACCCCCTTGTGAACCGGGGCCGTAACTATGCCGTCCCAACGACCATCAACACATCCCTCAGCCGCGATGCGCAGAGTTTCTATCACGAAAGCGCCGTTCTCTTTGTTGAGGACGCCTGCGCTGACGGGGGCATTCACAGTCACCGGGAAAACGGTCAGGTGACCATTGCCTGATAATGCTCCGGCATCACCGAAGGTATGAAGCGTCAGGGGCAGACCCAGCGACGCTGCCCGATCGGTCAGAATCGCCGGGTCAGTAATAACCACGATGTCGGTTGGCAGCTCAGCCTGGGCGATCTGAACACAAAGATCTGGCCCAATGCCGGCGGGTTCTCCTGCGGTGACAGCAAGACGCAGGCTCACGGCTGCTCCTTGATATCGACGTAGGCTTCAGAGCGTATTTTACGCAGCCAGATCGGGAGTTCTTCTTCGAAACGACGTCCGTAAAGCATCTGTCTGACCTGATTACGCTGCACCTCTTCACCGATGTCAGCCTCGCGACGGTCGGTCACCTGAAGCACATGCCAGCCAAACTGACTGCGCACAGGTGTACTTAACTCACCCGTCGGCGTGGCGTCCATGGCTTGCTCAAACTCCGGCACCATATCGCCCGGCGAGACCCAACCAAGGTCACCGCCGCTGGCGCCACTGCCCGGGTCATCGCTGTATTCACGTGCCAGCTCGGCAAAATCTGCACCGGCTTTCAGGCGTTCGTAGATCTGGTTGATCAGCTCCCGGGCCTGATCTTGATCACGGACTTCGTTGGGAGTGATCAGAATATGCCGAACTTCAGCCTGCTGAATAAGTTGAGAGTTACCTCCGCGCTTGTCTTCAAGCTTAATAATGTGGAAGCCACTGGCGGTACGGATCGGCTCGGAAACGTCGCCTACGCTCATCTTCGGAGCAATATCCGCGAAAATAGATGGCAGCTGAGCATCTTTACGCCAGCCCATATCGCCGCCGTTCAGTGCTGTCCGGCCCTGGGATTCGGCCATCGCAGTTTTGGCGAAGTCGGCACCATTGCGGAGTTCAGCAACCAGTTTGTCGGCTTTGGCTTCGGCTTCTTTGTACTCTTGAGGCGCTGCGCCTGAGCGAACGGAAATCAGAATATGACGAAGTTTGTATTCCGCTGCCGAGGCGATACGCCCGATATCTGACGCCAGGAAATAATCAATGTCCTGATCTGTGATCTGAATACGCTCACCAACCTGATATTGCTGAACCCGGCTGATGCGCATTTCATTGCGGATCTGTTCACGGGCGTAGGCAAAAGAAACGCCTTCGTTGGCCATAGCCTGTTGAAACTCAGCCAGACTCATGCCGTTCTGAGCTGCAATTCGACCCATGGCATCATCCAGTTGGGATTCACTGATGCGGATACCTGCGCGGTCTGCCATTTGCAGTTGCACGCTCTCTGTGATCATACGCTCAAGAACCTGTTCACGGAGCGTGCCGGCCTCTGGCAACTCATTCTGGTTATTCTGTACGCCCACTGTCTTGATGCGTTGTTCCAGTTCGCTTTCCATGATGATGTCGTCATCAACAACGGCAACCACGCGATCAATCATCTGGGGGGCTGCATGGAGTACGGCGCTGACAGTCATTGCCAGAAGAGTAAAAATCAGGTGCTTAATAGTCATGGTATTGGCGTCTTGAGTATCCATAAATGCTTTCAGACAAGAGGCTGTCGGTGCCGCTGCCCAGTGTGGTCAGACCTTTTAGCTGAATGCTCAGCATAAAGCCGTAACGTTTGTCGGTTGTGAACTCGCCCGAGCTACGTGGGGAGCTTTCCCGATAGGTGAATTGCGCTCGCCAGCAGCAATTCTGGTATTCAAACCCAGCCAACGATTCCAGTACGGGATCTTCCGGGCGGGGCTCATTAGTCTCATAGTGTTTCAGATCACGGAGCTGCCTTGCAAATACGGCCCAGCGATCATTCAGAGACCAGAAGGCACTGGCATCAAGCTGGTGCGTATTGTAGCTAGTTTCGGTGTCAGGGTCGCGGCTCTCGGTGCGTGTGTTACTGACGCTCAACATATGATTAGCCTCGTCACGGAATCGAGCTCCATATCGTTGCTGACGGAAATAGTCCTGGTGCGAATCCCACTCAAGAAAAGAGAAGACTGTCCAGTCACTGCTTGGGTTCCATTCAGCTTCGCCCAGAGTGCTTGATGTATGGCGTTCGAGGTAGTCGCTTTGGGTTTCGTTGATGTTCACTTCACGATCCCGGAAATACCAGATCTGGCCAACGCCAGCCCGGAATTGTTCAAGGCCGTCATCGCGGATATAGCGTGTGGTGACACCGGTACTGATCTGATTCAGATCCGCTAAGCGGTCGCCGCCCGTAAAGCGGTCGCCATTGAATAAGCTGGAGTAGGTGACGCTGGTGGCCTTTGTATCAAACGCAGGAATATCTTCCTGGCCACTTCGGTATGGGCTGTAGGCGTAGAGCACGCGAGGTTCCAGTGTCTGCACATAGCTCGTGTTGAAAGCGCTGGTTTCGCGTTCAAAAAACAATCCGCCGTCGAGGGTCAGACGGGGTGCTCCGAATGCGGGGCTCTCATCATCGTCGGTCGGCTCAGCATCGTATAGCCGGTAGCTGCGATAGCGGTAGTCCAGCGCCGGAGTGAAGAAACCGTACGGTTGTGTCATCGGGTAGGCGATTTGTGTGTCCGACAGGAAGCGATCACCATTGAGTGCTGCCCGGCCACTCAGTCTTTGCTGATTACCATCAATCACGGCAGAGCTTTCGCGATTGAACCGGGTCGCCTGCACGGTCTGTTTAATGGTCCAGCCAGATTCGAGGCCCGGCGTCAGTGTCAGGCCGACCTGAGGCAGACGACGATAGGGGCGGTTGCTGAGCGATATATCTTCGTCGGTGGTCTGGAAGCTCTCGGCGAGGAAGGTCGCTTTTACCGGTGTTGTGTCATAGCGCACGAGTCCTCGTCTGGGCAGGTGAGAGGCCCGGTACACAGACGCACTCGGATTCATATCTGAGAAGTAGTCTTCGTCACTGACATTGCTATACAGGAATTCATGGCTCCAGTGATTTCCCCAACGCCCTGTTTGTGAGTAATTCACGAGGGAGCGCTCTTCGCCGGTTTCTTCGTCGTCTGACAGAATGCCGTAGTTCAGTTCACCATCGCCGAGCAGCGCAGTCTTATGACGAAGCTGGTTTTCCCACAACAAACCATGATCCAGCACGTGGTGGGCGGTAATGGTGGCGTCCAGATTAGGGGCAATATTCAGGTAAAAGGGAATCTGAATATCTTCCGCCTGACCCATTCCATTCACCGACAGCGAAGGGTCGAGGAAACCGGTCAGGCGTCGGTCATCGATCGGGAAACGGTAATAAGGTATGTACAGGATCGGTACTTCAGCGACTCTGAGGCGCGTATGCCACGCTGTTCCAAAACCTTCGTTCTGATCAAGTCGCAGTTCACTGGCTGCGATATCCCAGTCATTGTGGCCCGGCTCGCAGAAGGTGAGTGTGGCACCCTGCATTTCCAGCACCTGATCTTCAGGAGAGCCCAGTTGCTCAGCCGTCCCCCGTAAATGGCGTTCTGCAATAACCCAGGCGCTGCGGTTCAGTTCGATTTCACCCTTGGCGTCGTCAATGCGTGCACTCTCCCCTCCCAGTGTCATGCCTGGCGAAGTAACGGAGACATTACCCTCGAAATTAGCCATCTGTTTCTCTGGGAACCAATACGCATAATCGGCCTTAAGGAGCTGATCGCGGCGCTGAAACACAACGTCACCGCTGAGTTCTATGTCGCCCGCCCGGGTGAGTGTGCCTTGGTCAGCTTCGGCTTCAATCCGATCTGTATCGAGAGCGGCGGGTGTCTTGACGATGTAGGCGCCGGTGCAGAACTCTGGAAGAGCGTCTGCCTGCTCTGCCGGCAGAGCGGATCTTGGTGTCCAGCCCAACGCTTCATAGTTGAATTGCGCCGTTGATTCGGCAGAGACGTGTTGGCTCAGGCCGAAGGTAAGCGCTGGCAGTAACAGGCGCAGATACTGAGATGTTCGGTTCAGGTCAGTCATGTAGGGCAGCAGGCGCGATTCCGGAATGAAGTGTGTTATCTTTAGCGGCTTATCAGGGCGCCAATTCTGGGGCCCAATTCTAGAACGACTGACACCGAGAGGCCAGCATGGATCAGCGAAGGGATCACCTTGCGCATTGGGCAGTAAATCAGATTCAGCAACTTACCGGTGAAGATCTGACCGCAGAATTGTCTGTAGTTTCGGGTGATGCCAGTTTTCGGCGATATTTTCGACTCACTGGTGCCGACTCGAGCTGGATCTGTGTGGATGCTCCACCAGAGAAAGAGGATAACCCGAAGTTTATTGCCATCGCGCGAAGCTGGTCAGAGCAGGGCGTGCATGTTCCTGCCGTGTTAAGCGAAGATATCGATCAGGGGTTTATGCTGCTGGAAGATTTTGGTGATCAGCTGCTTTGGCCGGCGCTTCATGACGGTGCTGATCATGAGCGCGTTCTGTCACTGTATAAACAGTCGATAGATGAGTTGATCAGGATTCAGAAGCTCAACGCCGATGAATTGCCTGAATACGATGGTGCTCTTCTGCGTCAGGAAGTGTCTCTGTTCAGCGATTGGTTGTGCGAACGTCAGGTATCACTGTCGCTGTCTGCTGATGAACACAGGCTGATCGCCGATGTTACGGATATCCTGGTTGATTCAGCGTTGGCGCAACCACAGGTCGTTGTACATCGTGATTATCACTCCCGGAACCTGATGCTCTGCTCCGATGGGGCTCTGGGCGTCATTGACTTTCAGGATGCCGTTCGGGGGGCCGTGACGTATGATCTGGTGTCGTTATTGCGCGACTGCTATGTGCGCTGGCCACACGAAATCGTGGACGAGCTGACAGCCTACTATCATGAGAAGGCCTCACTGGCGGGTGTGCTCGATATGCCCTTTGACGCCTTCTCAAGAGCCTTTGATCTGATGGGAATGCAACGACACCTCAAAGCTGCAGGCATCTTTGCCCGACTCAATATCCGCGACGGTAAAGCCGGTTATCTGGCAGACATACCCAACACCTGTGTATATCTGCGAGAAGTTGCGGGCCGGTATTATGAATTTACGGACTTTTGTCGCTGGTTGGATGAACGGTTTCTACCGGCGATGGAGAAAGGCCTGTCATGAAGGCAATGATTCTGGCTGCCGGTCGTGGCACAAGAATGGCCCCGCTGACAGATACCTGCCCTAAGCCACTCATCCCCCTGTGTGGGAAACCATTGATTGTCCACCACCTCGAAAAGCTTGCTGCAGCGGGCGTGAAAGAGGTGGTCATTAACCACGCATGGTTAGGAGAACAGATAGAAGAGGCATTGGGTGATGGCAGCGCATGGGGGCTCAGAATTTACTATTCAGCTGAAACTGATGCGCTCGAAACCGGTGGCGGCGTCTATCAGGCATTGTCGCTACTCGGAGCTGAGCCTTTTCTATTGATTAACGGTGATGTGTGGACCAGTTGGGATTACGCTGAGGCCGTTGAATGCGAGCTGAGTGAAACGGATCTTGGCTGCTTATGGCTGGTGGATAATCCTGATCATAATCCGCAGGGCGATTTCACGTTAGTCGAGGGTCGGGTTGTAAACGAACCCGCGCTGACGTTCAGTGGGGTCAGTGTTCTCAAGCCTGAATTGTGGGCATCGGCATCGGCGGGGGCTTATCCGCTTGCGCCTATGTTGCGTGAGGCGATGGCAGCTAACCAGCTTGCGGGGCAAGTGATGAATGCTTGCTGGGTCGATGTAGGGACTCCCGAGCGCCTGAACCGCTTAGAGAGCAAATTACGCAGTCCAGAGTGTGGTGGTGACGATTGAAACCCTTGGCGAACAGCAATCGTGTCTGGATAGGCAAAGCGTCGGGGGCAGCCATCGGTTTTCTGTCCGGTGGACCATTGGGGTTGGTGATTGGAGCGATTGCCGGACACCTGTTAGACCGGTTGGCGGAAAAGGCACGTAGTGGTCCGGCAGGCCCTATGGCTCAGGAGCATATGAGTGCTCTGTTTCGTATTATGGGCCATCTTGCAAAAGCGGATGGCCGCATCAGTGAAAAAGAAATCACTGCTGCGGAGAGCGTGATCGAGGCTCTGGGTATGACGGGCGAGCGCCGTGCACTGGCTATTCGTCTGTTTGGCGAGGGAAAGCAGAGTAGCTACCGGTTGGAGCGAGACTTGAAAGCGCTGGAGTCAGGGCTACCGCCAAATCAATACGAAGTCTTTTTCTCGCTCCTGGTTAAAGTGGGTCGTGCTGACGGCTCTATTAAGCGTGCGCAGCGCAAAGTGCTGAAGCAGGTTGGCAGAGCTTTCGGCATTCCTCCGTTTCGATTTTACTGGTGGTTAAGCCGCGGAGAGGGCTCAACGGACTGGGAGAAAAAAGCGCGGCCGCAAGAGCGTGCGAAGGAAAAGGCTCAGCCACGCCGTCCTGAGCTGATGATGAGCCGTGAGGTGCGGCGTGCATTCAATATACTCGGGCTGGCCCCGGATGCCTCTGACGAAGAGTTGAAGCAGACATTTCGCCGTCTGATGAGTGAGTATCATCCCGATAAGCTTGTCGCCCGTGGAGTGTCGGAGGCAGAGCTTGAGCGTGCTAAGTCGAAAGCGCAGGAGATCCAGAGCGCCTATGCGATTATTCGTAAGCACCGGCGAGCCAGTAAGTAATGGCAGCCTGCGGGGCTATTGCTGAACTCTGCTACTGAACCCTGCTACTGAACCCTGCTACTGAACTTTGCCGCGCAAGGCTTTGACCTGGCCACGTTGAACTTTCTGATCGACTCTCCGGCGTTGCGACGCACGCGTTGGTCGTGTTGCTACTCTGGGCTTATCTTTCTGAAGAGCAAAGCGAATCAGCTGCTGTAACCGTTGCAGGGCATCTTCCCGATTTTTCTCCTGTGTCCTGAAACGCTGTGCTTTGATGATGATAGTACCGTCCTGTGTCAGGCGCTGGTCATCCAGTTTGAGCACTTCTTCTTTCACATCCTCAGGTAGCGACGAGCGTCGCACATCAAAACGAAGATGAATGGCCGAAGCCACTTTATTCACGTTCTGACCGCCCGCTCCCTGTGCCCGTATAGCTTTCAGGGTGACTTCAGCCCAGGGGATGGTAATTCTGTGGTTGATGTAGAGTCCGTTCGCGTTCATACGCCAGCCCCTACCGGGACATGAGACAGGTGGAAGGCGATGGCCCAGAAGTGGCAGAAAGCGCCAGCCATGACGAAGATATGCCAGATTTCGTGGAATCCGACCCAGCGTGGCCATGGGTCAGGCCAGCGCAGCGCATAGACGATGGCGCCTACAGAGTAGGCGATGCCACCGAAGAGCAGCCACCATAAAGCACCTTCGGGTACGCGCGTCATTGCTGGCTCAAACGCGAACACGACCAGCCAGCCCATACCGACATAGATCAGAGTTGATAGCCAGCGTGGCGCTGAAATCCAGAATAGCTTCAGAGCGATGCCTGCAAGCGCCAAGCTCCAGACGGCAACAAGTAAGATCAGGCCCGTATTGCCGTACAAAGGAATCAGGCAGAAAGGGGTGTACGTACCGGCAATCAACAGAAAAATCGCAATATGATCTATACGTTTGAGCCAGAGAATAACTTGCTCTGAAGCGTGAATCAGATGGTACAGAGCGCTGGCTGCGAACATCAGAAACAGTGTTGCGCCGAAAACTGCGAATGAGACAATATGCACGACCTCGCCGTACATCGCGGCCCTCGCCATCAGAATACCGAGTGCAACAATGGCAAAAACAGCCCCGGCCAGGTGGGTAAGGCCGCTGATAGGATCACGGAAAACAGAATGCATGCGGTTGTCCGGTAAAAACTTATGAGTTGCGGCACACCATACGGTAAAGCGGTGGCAGAGAAAACAATGACGGATCAAATCTGCAGAGAGGAAGAAACGGGTCTCTGGTATCTGTACCTGATTGAAACGGCCAGTGGTCATCTCTACTGCGGGATCACGCTGGATGTAAGCCGTCGCTTCAAAGAGCATTGCAGTAATGGTCGCCGCACCGCGCGTTTTCTGAGGGGCAAAGGGCCACTGGCTTTGCGTTTCGTCGCGGTCGCTGGTGCGCATGGAGATGCGCTGCGGGCTGAGAGGCTGGTGAAGAAACTGTCCCGCCCTCAGAAACTGCGGCTTATCAGTGGTGATCGTGCTCTGTTTCTCAGGCTGAGCCTGAGCCCAGTCACTGAACTGATGATCACCTCCTGAGAGAGGATTGTAAAAAGACACTTTTGTTACACGCCTGTCATAAAAGCCTGCTAACCTGCCTCTATTGTGTCTGAATATGCAGCCTGGTTGACCATTATTTACGCCATCTGTCTGAAGTCAGGTTAAATTTCCATCCCCTGCTGGTAGAATGTCCGACTGTAAACAAGGACAGATATAAAAATTATGCTGCGTGCCGTATGGTCAGCGAAGTGGTACATCCTGCTTGGTCTGCTGGCTTTCACCCTGTTAGTGGTTGTTACCACACCTATTCATTTCCTTTGGAAATACGCCGAGCCATACGCTCGAGAGTTGCCCGTGCGTATTCAGAACCCGACAGGAACATTGTGGCAAGGCCGCGCAGACATCGGTGTTCCGTGGGCGGGCACGATTGCCGCCAACTGGCAGTTAAATCCGGTTTCCCTGCTTCTTGGTAATGCAAATCTGGTTATTGATGCAGAAGGCGATAGCGTGCGCCTGACTGGCGCGGCACAGGCAACAGGCCTCTACGGAGGTATGCCTGAACGCATTATTATTGAGGATCTCAATGGATACCTTGATTCTTCGGCGCTGGCGCCTCTTTTAATGCAGGCACGGGCAAACCTGGATGGCAGCTTCGAACTAAGTCGTCTTAATGCAGATATATCTCTTGCAGATAAGGGCATTAACGATATATCAGGGCAGGTGGTCTATTCCGGTGGGCAGCTCAACGCACGAGTAGAGCGCCAGTCTGTGGATACAGAGCTTCCTATGCTGGTAGCAAATATCATGATGGATGGCCCGAAGGTGACTGTGCCAGTGGCAACGGCCGAAGGTGACCCTCTGGGTCAGCTATTTCTTCAGGAAGACGGTTGGGGGGGCATGACGGTATTGCGTCGTGCCGTGGATATTGCAGGCCAGAGCTGGCCTGACAAACAAGCAGATGCAGACACGGTTATTTTTGAAGTGTCGCAGAAGTTTCTATAACCTGAGCGCTTTGATAAACGATGGTCGCTGTAGTGAATCAGTCTGTTGAATTGACCCCGTGGCAACGCTGGGCGAAGCGCCTTGCGTACGTTGTGCTCACCTTGTTGACGGCCTGGCTACTGGCGAAGATCTTTTGGATGGTGCTGGCACCCGAGCCAATTATATTGAAAGCACCTGTGGCAGGGCAGTCCTCCGCCGCTAAAACGCCTCAGGTCAGTGCCGCACAATACCACTTATTTGGTGAAGTCGGTGCCGAGCCCGTCGTGGCTGTAAAAGAAGTAGATGCACCGGATACCCGCCTACGCCTCGAGCTTCTCGGTGTCATGCAGTCGAGCACGGCCGAAATGTCGAGTGCGATCATTGCTCAGAAAGGCGGGAAGGGTGATTTCTACCGTGTGGGTGATGTGGTTCAGGGCCGAACCAAGCTGGGTGGTGTTTACCCGGATAAAGTGATTCTTGATACCGCTGGCAAGTTGGAAACACTTAAATTTGAAGAGTTTTCAGCACGAGGCGTAGGCGTCTCCGCCCGCGCTTCAGAGCCTGCGCCACGAGAGGTTCGGGAGGAACGCGCATCGCAGCTTCGTGACCGCTTCAGCCGTATCCGTCGTCCGTCTGACTTCATGGGGATCGCCAGTGAAGCCGCAACTGAATCACCCGAAGCCGTCATTGATGGTCTTGGCCTTGAATCTGTGGGCGTCGGTGAAGGTTACCGGGTCGATAATAGCTCTATTTTATTGAAAGCCGGGATGAAACCCGGCGATGTACTGCTCTCTATTAACGGACAGCAGTTAGGAGACGCATCGTCTGATCAGGCGCTACTTGATCAGGTAATGCAGGAAGGCCGCGCACAGATCGAAGTTCAGCGCGGAAATAGTCGTTTTATGATTAATCAGAGTTTTGGAGCTCGGAACTGATGTTGCTCAGAGGTTGGCTGATAGCCATGTTGCTGATGGCAGGCATGGCCATGCCGCTGCAAGCAGAGGAAAGCTGGCAGATTAACCTGAAGGATGCCGATATCGAGGCGTTCATCAGTCAGGTTGCTGATATTACTGGTAGAAGCTTTGTTCTTGACCCACGGGTGAAGGGTAAGGTCAGTGTGCTCTCCAGCGAGCCAATGAATCAGGAAGGCGTTTATGAGCTTTTCCTTTCCGTGCTACAGATTCATGGTCTGGCTGCTGTTCCAGCGGGCGATGTCACTCTGGTTATCCAGCAGAATGATGTGAAGCAGGCGGGCCGCAGCCTTGAAGAGCGTGCGGCGGTGGACAGTCAGGAGCTGCTGACCAAAGTCATCATGATTAAGAATACGCCAGCGCTCGATCTGGTGCCTATTCTACGCCCTCTGGTTGCCAAGTATGGCCATCTGGCGGGGGTGAAGTCTGCCAACGCGCTGATTATCTCGGACCATGCGATTAACATTAATCGCATAGAAGAAATCATTGATCGACTGGATCGCTCAGGTTCAGAAGAGCTGGAAGTGGTTCAGTTGAAAGAAGCATGGGTAGGCAATGTTGTTACCATGCTCCAGAGCCTTGATCCATCCAAGGTGTCTCAAGGCAATACCGATAACAACAACACGGCAGGCAGCATCCGTGTGGTTGCCGATGAACGCAGTAACCGCCTGATTATCAAAGGTGAGAAGACGGCGCGTGAGCGTATCCGTGGTCTTATCGAACAGCTCGACCAACCATCGTATTTCAGTGGCAGCGCTCAGGTGATACGCCTGCAATATGCCGACGCGACCAAGCTGGCTGAAATGTTGAAGAATCTGATGGGAGAAGCGTCAGGTTCTGGCGACGAAGCGAAAGTAAAAGGTGACATTGGTATTCACGCCGATGAGGATTTGAATGCGCTGGTTGTTCGTGCCGAGCCTTCCATTCTGAAAGAAGTTCAGGAACTGGTGAACTCTCTTGATGTGCGTCGTGCTCAGGTACTTATTGAGTCGGCAATTATTGAAGTTACTGGAGATACCAGCGACGCTCTGGGTGTTCAGTGGGTACGTGGTGATCTGGATTCTCCGGTTGCTGGTACGAACTTCAACAACGCGGGTCCGGGGCTGGCAACAATCGCGACCGGTGTTGCTACGGGAGACTATGCTTCTGCTGTTGGTCAGGGCCTGACTATTGGTGGTTTCAAAGAGTCTGGCGGTGACATTGATTTCGGTGTGATCATCCAGGCGCTGAAGAGTAACTCTTCAACGAATCTGCTCTCAACACCAAGCATCATGACACTGGATAACCAGGAAGCGGAGATTGTTGTTGGTCAGAATGTTCCGTTCGTGACGGGGCAGACGGCGTCGAGCACCAACACGAACCCGTTCACGACGATTGATCGCCAGGATGTGGGTGTGACGCTGAAAGTGATCCCTCACATTCACGATGGCGAAGCGATTCGCCTGGAAGTAGAAGCAACCGCTGAATCGGTATCCAACACCACCGTGGCGGGCAGTGCTGACCTGATTACTAATAAACGTTCAATCAAAACGATGATTCTGTCTGATGATGGTGAAACCATTGTGCTAGGTGGACTGATTCGCGATGACGTACGTGAGGTTGTCAGCAAGGTGCCACTGCTGGGCGATATTCCGCTGTTGGGCTGGTTGTTCCGCTCGAAGAGCGTAAATCAGGTGAAGAGTAATCTGATGGTATTCCTGCGCCCAACCATCGTCGGTGATGGCGGCAAAGCGAGAGACCTTACGCGAGAGAAATTTAACGGCATCTGGGAGTTCACTGTTTCAGAAGAACTCGGTATCGATGAGGCCGATATGCAGCTGCAGCGCCTGTTTAAAGGCCTGCCTATGCAGAATAAGTAATCAAAACCGGCAGGTGGAGGCTCAGGCCTCCGCCAACGCCAGTGGTTCCAATCCTGCCTGACGCATTAATTCACACAGCCCGATCATGGGCAGTCCGATCAAGGCATTCATATCCCGGCCTTCCAGTGCTGAAAACAAAGTAATGCCTAACCCTTCGACCTTGAAACTGCCGGCGCAGTCTAACGGCTGTTCGATGCGGATGTAACGCTGCAATGCTTCATCCGGCAGGTCATTGAAATGAACGTGAAAGGGTTCTGTCAGGGTGAACTCACTGCCATCTGGTGACAGCAGACAAAGGCCAGTCAGAAAAGTGATCTTTTGTCCTTTCACCCGCTTTAGCTGTTCCAGTGCTTTTGCTTCGGTGCCTGCTTTACCAACAGGCTGACCTTCAACCACGCAGGTCTGATCACTGCCGATAATCCAGCTTTCTGGGTGTTCTGGTCGCAATGCCCACGCTTTTCCCTGAGCCAGACGCAGCACGTACTCCGAAGGCGTTTCGTCTGACCGTGGCGTCTCATCAATGTCTGGCGATGCCTGACTGAATGGAATACGCAGGCGCTTTAAAAGCTCTGCCCGGTACGGTGAGCTGGAAGCCAGCAGCAGATGAAAAGACATGGTTGAGCTCCTGATAGGGCAGACACAAAAAAAGGGAGCAGAGCTCCCTTTTTATTCTGGCACTGTATTACTTAGCGAAGTTTTCGTTCGCGAAATCCCAGTTAACCAGCGCCCAGAAACCTTTCAGGTAGTCAGGACGAACGTTACGGTAGTCGATGTAGTAAGCGTGTTCCCACAGGTCTACAGTAATCAGCGGAGTCAGGCCTTCAGTGATCGGTGTGCCAGCGTTTGACGTGTTAACGATGTCCAGAGAACCGTCAGCTTTCTTAACCAGCCAGGTCCAGCTTGAACCAAAGTTGTTCACGGCCATGTCGTTGAACTTAGCTTTGAAGTCTTCGAAAGAACCGAAAGCTGCATTAATTGCATCAGCAACTGCGCCAGTTGGCTCACCGCCGCCGTTAGGGCTCAGGCTGTTCCAGTAGAACGTGTGGTTCCAGATCTGAGCTGCGTTGTTAAAAACGCCACCTGAAGAAGTCTTGATGATGTCTTCCAGGCTTTTGCCTTCGAGGTCAGTACCTTCAACCAGACCGTTCAGCTTCTGAACGTAGGTGTTGTGGTGCTTGCCGTAGTGGAAGTCCAGAGTCTCAGATGAAATGTGTGGCTCCAGTGCATTTTTTTCGTAAGGCAGTGCAGGAAGTTCGAACGCCATGGTCTCTCTCCATTTTCAGGTTGATTGCCGGATCTCTTGAAATGTCCGTTACGACCTACATGGGGGCGCAACACAGGTTTTCAATGGTCCGTCTTTTATATTCCTCAAAATAATAACACCGGCCCCTATGACCGGCTACGTTGTTATAACCCTTTGTTTCTAGAGGTTTTCTTGATCAATTCTTTACAAATTGCCAACTGGTAGACATTCATGGACACTACATGTTCCCAGCTGACGTGGGTTTGGGGTATGTTGAAGCGCGCGAGTGCGCCGGATACAGACTTCCGTAGCCAGAGTGATGGAAATATCTGTTGCACAAACTGAGCAAACTGATCCGGTCAGCCGGGCGTAGGTTTGTCCGGCTTCGATGGTGCTGTGGGGAAGCAGTAGTAAGCCAATAACAATAAAGGTAGAGAAAATGAAACCGACTGAGGAAGAAATCGCACTGCGCCAACAGCAGCTGCGTCGACAGGCTCAGCAACGCCTTGCGCAAGCAGGAGCAGCCAAGCGAAGCGCTCCGGCAGAGGCTGCACCAGTGAGAGCAGCGACACCGCCTCCAGTATCTACACAAAAGGCGTCAGGCTCTGCTGCATCGTCCGGGTTGGCTGCGGCGGGTCTGGTGATTGCACTTGGAGCGTTAGGGGCGGCGGGGTATATGTATATGCTACTGCAGAAGTCTGATCAGAAATACGCAGCGGCACAGGAAATTCTTCTGCAGCAGGGCGGCAAAATTGAGGCACTGGAAAATCGTCTCTCTGCATCCGGTGAGAATGCGAACCTGTCGGTTGATGCACTCAAGGTTGTACTGCGTGAGCAGGATAATGAAATTCGTAAACTGTGGGATCTCGCCAGTAAGAGAAACCGCGCTGACATTGATGCCAACTCGGCTAAGCTGGGTAATCTGAATACTGCAATGAATAGTGCTTCTGGTACCAGTGCCTCTGACCTTAAAGCGTTGCGCTCTAAAGTGAATGAGCTGGAAAATGCCGTAGCAGCCTTACCATCCGGTCTCGAAATCTCCATTGCTCAAAACAAAGAAAGCATTGAGATGCTGGGTTCCAGTATCAAAAGTTTGCGCAGCGATGTGTCGAATATTGAGAGCGCCCCGTCATCGGGTGGCTCAGTCGGTTACGATGACCTGACTAATATGAAACTTGAGATTGAGGACATCCAGATTCGCCTCGATCGAATTCAGAACGCAATGAGTGGTGGTTGATCTGTATGTTGCCTGAGCTCTGGATGCGGGCGTTAGAAATGCCTGCATTCTCAGTGACGACGCCATATACGTTAAGGATCAACCTGGCTCGATTACTTCGTACTGCCTCACCCGCTGAGGCAGCCATTATAGCCGGACTGCGCTCCGATCTTCCCGCTTCGGCGTTTCTCTCTGCCTACCAGATCGCCATGAGAGCTGTGGACCCATCTTTGCCACCTGAGCAATGGGCTTGCTTGTGTGTGTCAGAAAAAAGGTTGCGTTCATTATCTGAGATGGAAACCTACATTGAAGGTGGGGCTGTCAGTGGCCGGAAAAGTCATGCGATGCTCGCAATGGATGGCATCGACTGGCTATATGTCATCGCTAGGTCATCTTCAGGGCTGATCTGTCAGCGGGTCTCCTCCAAAGCTGAAGGTGTTTCACCTCACCCTGCTAAGCCCGGCCAGCCCGTTATTCCCGAGTTACCGCACCATGTGGTCGACTTTACCGCCAGCCCTGTCGATGCGGCGTATCGGGTAGACGATGCTCACCAGCGCATCAATAAACCGTTTCGTTACCACGAAGACGTTATGACTTTACTTGCTTTTGCAGGGTGGGTGATACGTGTGGCAGAAGTGAATACTTACCTTCAGAGACTGGTGGAATGTATGCAGGTTCTGGCTGGGGGCTACTGTGCCAACGCCGCTGGCTATGACAAGCCTCAGCTGGATGCGTTTGATGCACTGCTCAAAGAACTGATGCAGGTCTCCATTCCAGAAGAGTTCCAGCAGACCTGGCACAGGGATCGTCAGCTATTGCTGATGGGGCAGAAGGCGAGAGATATCATTCGTAGCCGCCTGGCCTGATCAAAGGCCAGCGGCGTATGTGTCAGAGGCAGTGCTGTCAATGACACAGTTGTCAGCGCTGGTTAACTCGCACAGATATACCAGAAGAAGGCACAGTCAGTGCTGCAGCAGGTGCAGCACTGATCGGAGCTGGGTTTGACAGTTTCTCATTCTGGCTGATGATATCGACGGTGGGTGTTTCATCCTTGGCGCTCTCGATCGAGTCTGGGGAGCTAGATTCTGGATGGCTACCTGCACTGGTCGGAGCCAGTGATGCCGTTTCTATTCTCTGTTGTTCCAGTTCGGTATTGAGCATCCGTGAAAAGCGAATGCTTTGCGACGTTGTCCGCTCGTAGCGAAACTCACTGCTGTAATCATAATGGTGAGTGCGCTCGCGGGCCTCACTGATTGCAGCATCGAGATCGTTTGCGTAATAGTCGTCCTGTGCTTTGCGGAAGTCTTCTGGGGTGGCAGATTTGCCACCTGCAGAAGCCTGACAGGCGATGACGGTAAGAAGTACTGCCGTAAGGGAAAGACGCATCGTCATGAGGCGTCTCCCTAGCGAGCAGTAGCTGTCACTGTCCCGACTGAGCGGGTCTGTCGAGTGATCATCTCACCGGTGCGGTTTACGGCACGCGATTCATTGATCACAACTTCGCGTGGCAGTTTAACGTCGGCACGCGGCGAAGGCTGCAGGTTGCCATCGGTCTCGATGACTTCTTCATCTTCATTACTCTGACCCAGTGCTACGCGTCGAACAGGGCGGGTGGCGTCTTCAGCGGCTGCAACACCCGCAGCCGTCGGGCCCATTGCGCCTTCAACGATCAACTCATTCATCTCTGTATTGAGCATTTTGGGCAGAGGAAAACTTTTACTCGTGGTGCGGTTATACCATTCATAACCCACGTACTCGGTCTGCACCGGAAAACGACGTGCAGCTTCAACAGCCACTTCGATCTCAGGCGAGGTGTAGGCTTGTTTGGCGCTTTCCTGTTCAGGTCTGTCAGCGGCCATTGCTGGCATCGCTACCAGTAGCGACAGGAGGGGAAGTGTGTACAGACTACTCTTCATGTTTGCTTTCCCTTTGTGGCTGTTTCTTTTTGTTATTATGTGTAGAATGCAATATAGCACGACGGTTTACTTTCTGTACAGTTGG